>Ga0209344_10000828_pt1 | contig 46877 bp, 37 predicted proteins | sample Cruoilmetagenom6_FD_187293 | JGI IMG/M metagenome (GOLD analysis project Ga0209344, IMG submission 187293) | Oil polluted marine microbial communities from Coal Oil Point, Santa Barbara, California, USA - Santa Barbara Oil Seep Sample 6 (SPAdes)... | ecosystem: Environmental > Aquatic > Marine... | reverse complement strand
TCCGATCTCCCCGCGCCGGTCGCCTCCAGCGCCTCGTGCATCGCCGCCAGAACCTCCGGGTGCTGCCCCATCCCGAGATAGTCGTTGCCGCACCAGACTGTGATTGTACGTTCGGTGCCGTCGGGCCGCCGCCATGTCGCCTTCGGGAAATGCCCGTTGCGGCGCGCAATGTCGATGAATGTCCGGTATCGCCCCTCTTGGTGCAGCCGGTCTAGTGCCTGATCCAGTTTCGCCGAGTAATCCAACGGCTCTCCTCCTCTTGCCCGTTTACGACCTTGCCGCAGGGGTTTTCTACCCTGTGCCGCCGCATATAGGCCACATGCCGCCGTCGTAACAGATTACAAATTGCCGCGACTGGCATCTGCACCTGCGCAACCCGCTGGACAGCACCGCAGCGCCTGTTACGGTCGGTGCCAAATTATCCCAAAGCGAGGTTCCACCATGTCACTGGACGCTGTTCTGTCCCGCATAGACGACCAACTGCCGGATGCGCTTGAGCGGCTGCAGGCGCTGCTCCGCATCCCGTCCATCTCGACCGACCCGGCCTATGCGAAGGACTGCCGGGCCGCGGCCGATTGGCTGGTCACCGATTTGCAAGCTATCGGCATCGACGCCCGCAGGCGCGACACGCCGGGTCATCCGATGGTCGTGGGCCATGTGCCCGGCGACGGACCTCATCTGCTGTTCTACGGGCATTACGACGTGCAGCCGGTCGATCCGCTGGAACTGTGGAAGACCGACCCGTTTGATCCTCAGATCGAGGATACGCCCAAAGGCAAGGTGATCCGTGCCCGAGGCGCCGGCGACGACAAGGGGCAGTTGATGACCTTTGTCGAGGCATGCCGCGCGTGGAAAGAGGTGAATGGCACCCTACCCTGCGCCATCACGTTCTTTTTCGAGGGTGAAGAGGAATCCGGATCGCCGTCGCTGGTGCCGTTCATGCAGGAAAATACCGATGAACTGCGCGCCGATCTGGCGCTGATCTGCGACACCGGCATGTTCCAGTCGAAAACACCCGCGATCGTCACGATGTTGCGCGGCATGGTCACCGAAGAAGTCACCATCAAGGGACCCGATGTCGATCTCCATTCGGGCTTTTTCGGCGGGCTGGCGGCCAATCCGATCCACGTTCTGGGTGGTATCGTCGCCGGATTGCACGACAAAACCGGCCGCGTCACGCTGCCCGGTTTCTACGACGGCATTCCCGATCTGGACCCGGAGATGCGCGCGCAATGGCACGGGCTGGGCTTTGATCATGCGACGTTTCTGGGCGATGTCGGCCTGAAAATCCCTGCTGGCGAACAGGACCGCACGCCGCTGGAAATGATCTGGTCGCGTCCCACCGCCGAGGTAAACGGCATCTGGGGCGGCTATACCGGTGCCGGGTTCAAGACCGTGTTGCCGGCCGAGGCCCATGCCAAGATCAGCTTTCGCTTGGTCGAAGGCCAGGACCCGGACCGCATCCGCGAAGCTTTCCGCGCCTATGTGACCGCGCAACTGCCCGGCGACGTCAGGGCAGAATTTCATACCCATGGCGGCAGCAGCGCCTCGGTCATGAAAACCTCTGATCCGGCATTCGAGGCGGCGCGCAAGGCACTCAGCGATGAATGGCCCGAAGAAGCAGCCTATGTCGGATGTGGTGGCTCGATCCCGATTGCCGGCCATTTCGGCGAGGTACTGGGCATGAATGCGCTGCTGATCGGCTTTGGCAAGGACGACGACGCGATCCATTCGCCGAACGAAAAATACGATCTGGAGAGTTTTCACAAGGGCACGCGCAGCTGGGCACGGATACTGGACGCGCTGGCCAGCTAGGCCGGGTTTCGGCCCGGCACGCGCCGACCTTATGCCGGGCCTCTATACGGACTGCGAGATTTGCACCCGATCCACCGTCTGCGGCGCGTGGGGCCGCAAACCGTTTGCCGTGCCGATGCCGCAGGGCTAGCCTGCCGCTCATGATAACCGGTTTCACCGACCACAGCGTTGTCTTGAACGGCATCGAGATCGCCTATTCGGCGGGCGGCGACGGCCCGCCGCTATTGCTGTTGCACGGCTTTCCGCAGACCCGCGCCATGTGGGCGGTGATCGCGCCCGCGCTGGCCCGAACCCACCGGGTTATCTGCCCCGATCTGCGCGGTTACGGTGCCAGCGGCAAACCGCAGGACGTGGCCGATTTCAGCTTTCGCCACATGGCCGCAGACCAGCGCGCGCTGATGGCGCATCTGGGGTACACCCGCTTTGCCGCCGCCGCGCATGACCGGGGCGCGAGGGTGGCGCACCGGCTCTGCCTCGACGCGCCCGAGGCCGTCCGCCGAGTGGCGTTGTTGGATATCGTGCCCACGCACCACCTGCTGAGCGATCTGCGCCGGGATGTGGCGGCGGCCTATTACCACTGGTTCTTTCTGGCCCAGCCTGCCGCCTTGCCCGAGACCCTGATCGGCCATGACCCGGATGCATATTTCCAGTCCTGTCTGCTGGGCTGGGGCGGCTCGAACATGGATGAGTTCGACGCCGGGCAACTGGCCGCCTATCGCGCAGCGTGGCGCGACCCGGAGACAATCCGCGGCATGTGCAACGATTACCGGGCAGCGCTGACGCATGATTTCGACGACGATGCGGCCGATCTCGGCGCGCAGATCACCTGCCCGGCGCTCATTCTCTATGGCGCGGACGGCGTGATGGCGCGCGCCTATGACATGCCTGAGGTCTGGGCGCGGTTTTGTACGGACATGCAGGCCAGCGCGGTCGCGGGCGGGCATTTCTTTGTCGACACCAATCCGGACGATACCTTGCAGGCCCTTGCCGCGTTTCTTGCCACCTAGTGGCGTGTGCCGCAGGCCCCGCTCAGGGCGCTTTCTCCACCGCGCCACCCGCCTTGACCCAGTCGGAAAACCCGTCCTTGAGATGCGCCGCGTCAAAGCCCATGTCCTGCAGCGTTGCCACCGTCAGCGCAGACCGCCAGCCCGACGCGCAGTGAAAGACATATCTTTTGCCCGGCTGGGCAAAGACTTCCTTGTGGTAGGGGCTGTCGGGATCAACCCAGAATTCTATCATGCCGCGCGGCGCATGCACGCTGCCGGGGATGAACCCGACGCGCTGACGCTCACGAATATCGCGGATATCAACGATCACGACATCCGGGTCGTTCTGCGCCGCGATCAGCTCATCAGTCTCGATTTCGCGGATCCGGGCACGGGCCGCTGCAACCATGTCCGCGGCGGTTGAGGTGAGTTTCTGCATGGGGGTCTCCTTTGGCACTCACAGAGCGTGACACGGCCCGAAATCTGGTGCAACCATCCCGCCGAACACCGTCAAAGAAGGATGATCCGACGTGACCGCTACCGAGCCGCCCTCACACTGGAAAATTTCCACCGAAGAACCTGCCGTGACCGGAGAATACGCCGGTGACACAACGACCGAACTGGCCATTGTCGGTGGTGGCTTTACCGGCCTTTCCGCAGCCCTGCATGCCGCACAGGCCGGAATGGCCTGCCATGTTCTGGAGGCGCAGGCCATCGGCTATGGCGGTTCGGGCCGCAATGTCGGGCTGGTGAATGCCGGGCTGTGGCTACCGCCACAGGTCTGTCGCGCCCGGTTGGGCGAAGAGACCGGCGCGCGGCTTGTGCAAATGCTGGGAGAGGCGCCGAACATCGTGTTCAACCTGATCGAGCGCCACCAGATGCGCTGCGAGGCAACGCGCAAGGGCACGATCCACGCCGCCCGAAGCCCGGGCCACATGGCGGATCTGAGCGCCCGCGCCGAGGAATGGCAACGTCTCGGCGCCCCGGTGACCCTGCTGTCGCGCGACGAGGCCATTGCGAGGATCGGCACGCCCGCCGTGCATGGCGGATTGTATGATGCCCGCGCCGGAACCATCAATCCGCTGGGCTATGCCCGTGGGCTTGCTCGCGCGGCGCGCGCGGCCGGAGCCGAGATCAGCACCGGCACGCCGGTCGTGGCGCTCGACCGCGACGCCGATCACTGGCGGCTGCAAACACCTTCCGGCACGCTGTGCGCACGTCATGTTCTGCTGTGCACGAATGCCTATACCGACGCGCTCTGGCCCGGGCTCCGACAATGCTTCTCACCAATCCGGTACTTTCAGCTTGTGAGCGCCCCGATGGGCGCACAGGCGGCACATATCCTGCCCGGTGGCGAAGGGATGTGGGACACAGGGACGATCATGTTCTCGCTCAGGCGCGACGCCAAGGGGTGCATCTGTGTTGGCTCCATGGGGTCGGTCATCGGCGGCGCGAGCGGGTTGTCGCACCGCTGGGCCACGCGTCAGATGCGTCGGCTGTTTCCCGAACTCGGTCAGGTGCGCTTCGAAACGGCCTGGCACGGACGGATTGCAATGACCCCCGACCACCTGCCGCGAATCTACCGGCTGGCGGAGAACCTCTATGCGCCGATTGGCTATAACGGGCGCGGGATCGGCCCCGGTACAGTCTTCGGGGCCGCATTGGCGGCATCGTTGACCGGCGGCGGCCCGGACGCGCTGCCCCTGCCCGCGACGACACCGCAAAAGGTGCGTGCCGGTACGCTCAAAAGCATGGCATTCGAGGCGGCATTCACTGCAAATCAGATCTACCGCAGCCTCTGATGCGCCCTTTGACGCAACGTTCCGCGGCATGGATCCATGACCTGTTGTTATTCCCGAACCTATCGGCGTAAGGTGGTCGAGCCCGAACGAACAGGCCCGCGCAAATGCGCGGCAAGGGGCAAGTGAAACGCGCTAGGAGAGCTGGATACATGACGCCTTTCGCCGTCGCCGGGGTGCAGATGTACGTGAATGCATTGCAACCGAATGTGGACGGGATGATCCACCGGATCGATATACTGATGGGCCGCTTCCCCTGGACACAGATGGTTCTGTTTTCGGAGCTTGCGCCATACGGGCCACTGCCGAAATTTTCGCTGCCACTGCGCAACGAAACGCTCGACCGGTTCCGCGAAGCCGCGCTCAAGCACAATATCTGGCTGATACCAGGCTCGATGTTCGAGACGGCCGAAGACGGGCGCGTCTACAACACCTCCACCGTGATCAACCCGGCCGGAGAAATCGTCGCCCACTATCGCAAGATGTTCCCGTTCCGCCCTTACGAGGCCGGGATCGAGGCCGGAACCGAGTTCTGCGTTTTTGACGTGCCCGAGGTGGGCCGCTTCGGGCTGTCGATCTGCTATGATATCTGGTTCCCCGAAACCACCCGCCAGTTGACCAGCCAGGGGGTCGAGGTGCTTCTGCATCCGGTGCTGACCGGCACCACCGACCGCGACGCGGAACTGTCCATCGCCCGCGCCACTGCGGCACAGTTCCAGTGCTACGTGGTGGATGTGAACGGGCTTGGAGCGGGCGGCGTCGGCAAATCTTGCGTCATCGACCCATCGGCCACCGTGCTGCACCAATCGGCGGGCCAAGAGGACATGTTCCCGATCGAGATGGACCTTGATCATGTGCGGCGTCAGCGCGAAGCGGGCCTGAAGGGGCTGGGACAAGTGCTCAAGAGCTTCCGCGACCGTTCGGTCGATTTCTCGGTCTATGACCGCACCAGTGGCACCGATGCCTATCTGCACTCTCTCGGCCCGCTGGAAATTCCCAAACAGGGCTCGCGTGCGGGCATGCGTGGCGAAGAAGGGCAGGACGTGCTGCCAGCGCCGCATACAAATGGCTCGACAGCCAGCGTCACTGAAGCCGCAAAAGGGGTGCCGAACGCCAACGCGCCGCTACAGGAAACCACGGAACAATCAACACACGACGAGAGGGAGACAGCGCCCTACACCGTCTGACATAATAAATAAAAATAGCGGCCGATCATCGACTGCCTGCGCCAAGACATGTGCAATTTAGGTCGGCTGCATAACAGCGGGGACTAAATCTATGCAATCAATGGGTGACTACTATTCAGCCGTCCAACTGCGCTCGGACCGTTGGAGCCAGTTGCGCGAGGCCACCGATGCACTGTCACGCGCCCCCGACGGGCGCAACGCCGAGGCCAATCTCGAAAAAATCACAGAATTGTTCAGTTCCCTGTCCCTGATCGAGGCCTACTGGGCCTTTCCCGGGGTACAGGCGTTTGAATCGCTGCGCCGCCAATTTGACCACGGCAATTATGCCGACCTCGCGTTTTCCGTCCAACGCATCACCCGTGCACTGACGACCGGGGCCTATCGTCGGCGGCACATCCCGCTTGAACGTGACAGCGCCGACCAGGACGACCACGAGGACGAAGCGATCCAGTCGCTGGAAGCGCGTGCGCTCAGCAAGCCCTATTTCGAAGTGATGGTCGTCGATAACCTGAACGAGCATCAGGAACGCTGGATGAAGTCCAACTTTGCCCAGATGCGGCGGACCGGAGACCCGTTTCATTACGAAACAGTCGTGGTGCCCAGCCTGCAGGACGCGTTGATCGGTGTGCTCTTCAACCACAACATTCAGGCCATCGTGGTGCGTCCCGGCTTGATTTTGGAATCCAAGGTCGAACTGTCCATCCTGACCCGCTACCTGAATCGTGCGGGCGGGATCGAGGCGCTCGAAAACCTGGCGCCACAGAACTATGGCCCCGAACTGTGCCGCATGATCGCGAAGGTGAGGCCCGAGCTGGACGCCTACCTGATCACGGAACGGTCGGTCGAGGATATCGCGGGGCTGGACCTCGGGATCTGCCGCCGGGTGTTCTATAATCAGGAAGATTTCCTGGAACTGCACCTGAATATCCTGCGCGGGGTGCAGGCCCGCTACAAGACACCGTTTTTCACCGCGCTGGTCGAGTATTCCAAGCAGCCCACCGGCGTCTTTCACGCAATGCCGATCAGCCGCGGCAAGTCGATCAATCGCAGTCACTGGATTCAGGACATGGGCGCGTTCTACGGGCCCAACATCTTCATGGCCGAAACCTCGGCCACATCCGGCGGGCTGGACAGCCTGCTGGAGCCGCATGGCCCGATCAAGGAGGCACAGCGGCTGGCCAGCCGCGCCTTTGGCTCGAAACAGACCTATTTTGCCACCAACGGCACATCCACCTGCAACAAGGTCGTCGTGCAAGCCCTTGTAAGGCCAGGGGATATTGTGTTGGTGGACCGCGATTGCCACAAATCCCACCATTACGGCATGGTGCTGGCAGGCGCACAGGTCTGTTATCTGGATAGCTATCCGCTGAACGAATATTCGATGTATGGCGCGGTGCCGCTGCGCGAGATCAAGCACCAGCTTCTGGCGCTCAAAGCGGCGGGCAAGCTGGATCGCGTGCGCATGCTGCTGCTGACCAACTGCACCTTTGACGGCATCGTCTACAATGTCGAACGGGTGATGGAGGAATGCCTCGCGATCAAGCCGGACCTTGTGTTCTTGTGGGACGAGGCATGGTTCGCCTTTGCCCGGTTCGGCCCCACCTATCGGCAGCGGACCGCGATGAACGCCGCCAACACGCTGCGCGAACGCCTGAGAAGCGATGCGCATGCTGCAGCCTATGCCAAGCAGCAGGCAATGCTTGAGGGCGCCGATGACGAGGCGCTACTGAACACACGTCTGATCCCGCCGCCCGATGCGCGGGTCCGCGTCTATGCGACGCAATCGACCCACAAGACGCTGACCGCGCTGCGCCAGGGCTCGATGATTCACGTCAACGACCAGGATTTCAAAGGCGAAGTCGAGGCCAGCTTCCACGAAGCCTACATGACCCATACCTCGACCTCGCCCAACTACCAGATCATCGCGTCGCTCGATGTCGGGCGACGGCAGGTTGAACTGGAAGGCTTTGAATTCGTTCAGCGCCAGGTCGAGGCGGCCATGTCGATGCGCCGTGCGATTTCGACCCACCCCTTGTTGCAGAAGTACTTCAAGGTACTGACGGCGGGCGACATGATCCCCGAATGTCACCGCGAAAGCGGCGTGCAGAGCTACTACTCTCCCGATCAGGGCTGGACCGATATCTGGGATTGCTGGGAAAAGGACGAATTCGTTCTGGATGCCACCCGCGTCACGCTGGCCGTGGGCGGAACGGGCTGGGATGGCGATACGTTCAAGACAGAAATCCTGATGGACAAATACGGCATCCAGATCAACAAGACGTCGCGCAACACGGTTCTTTTCATGACCAATATCGGCACCACGCGCAGTTCGGTTGCCTACCTGATCGAAGTGCTGGTGGAGATTGCCAAGGAGCTGGACGAGTTAATCGACGACGCGTCAATGATGGAGCGGCGCGGCTTTGAAAAGCGCGTGGCCAACCTGATGGAAGACCTGCCGCCCCTGCCCGATTTCAGCCGGTTCCACGACGCGTTCCGCACGGATAATCTGACATCGGAAGGTGATATCAGGTCGGCGTTCTTCCTGTCATATGATGAACGCAACTGTGACTATCTCGAACTGAACGGATCGCTCAAGGACGCGATGGAAACCGGCGAGGATGTCGTGTCGGCCTCGTTCATCATCCCCTACCCGCCCGGTTTTCCGATCCTGGTGCCCGGACAGGTGGTCAGCCAAGGTATCCTGGCCTTCATGCGGGCGCTCGATGTGAGCGAAATCCACGGTTACCGGCCTGATCTGGGATTGCGCGTGTTTACCAGTGAAGCGTTAAAGCAACAGGCCAAGACCAACGCCGCCCGGCTGAAGCTGAACGTGCAGCGGCAAAAAACGTAAGATTACCGATAAAACCGGCAAAAAAGAAAAGTCCAAGGGAGGACGACAAATGGCCAAAAAGGCAGCCAAGACAACCAAGAAAGCGGACCTGGGGAACATCTCGGATATCCGCCGGCACTTTCACCGCAACGAAGACCCGATCTATTTCATCTCGGCCACCAACTTCAACCTGTTGGGCCTTGATGAGTGGTGCAAGAACTTCAAGTATATCTGCTATATCGACTGCTATGACGGCAAGCATCCGAATGTGTTCTGCCCGTCTGAAGTCCCGCATGCGGAGTTTCAGTCGATCGAGGACATCAACAACTACCTGTTGCAGCACAAGGAAGTGATCGACCTGATCAAGCGCCGTGGCGGCAAACCGAAATTCGTGTTCCTGATGTTCGACGAGGAAACCGAACGCCTGTCCAAGGAATTGGGTGCCGAAATCTGGTTCCCCAAAGCCAAGCTGCGCCAGGCAATGGACAACAAGATCGAAACCGTTCGGATCGGCAACAAGGCCGGCGTGCCGTCCGTGCCAAATACACTGTCAGAGGTCAAAAGCTACGACCACCTGCGCGAGGTCTGCGAAAAGGCGGGCATCGGCCATGACCTGGTGTTGCAGTCGGCCTTTGGCGACAGCGGCCACACGACGTTCTTTATCAAGTCCGAGGCCGATTTCCGCCGCCATGAGCATGAGATCGTCGGTGAAGGCGAGATCAAGATCATGAAGCGGATCGACTGCCGAGGCAGCGCCATCGAGGCCTGCGCCACCAAGGAAGGCACCATCGTCGGCCCGCTGATGACAGAGCTTGTCGGCTTCAAGGAGCTGACCCCCTATCGTGGAGGCTGGTGCGGGAACGAGATTTTCAGCACCGCCTTTCCGCCGAAAGTCCGCCAGAAGGCGCGCGATCTGACGTTCAAGTTCGGCGAGCAGTTGCGGAAGGAAGGCTATCGCGGCTATTTCGAGCTGGATTTCCTGATCGACAAGAAAACCGGCGATATCTGGCTGGGCGAGTTGAACCCGCGCATCACCGGCGCCAGTTCGATGACCAACCACGCCGCGTTTGCCCATGCCGACGCGCCGCTGTTCCTGTTCCACCTGCTGGAATTCTCGAAGAAGAAATTCAGCCTCGACGTCGAGGAGCTGAATGCCCGCTGGGCCGATCCCAAGATGATCGACGGCTGGAGCCAGATGGTCATCAAGCATACCGATGACACGGTCGATATCGTCACCGAGGTGCCCGAGACCGGCATCTACCGGATGAACGAGGATGGCAGCATCAACTTCAACCGCTTTGACTATCACCGGCGCGCGGTCGAGAACGAGAACGAGGCGTTCTTCCTGCGCATCCTGCAACCGGGTGACTACCGTTACGAAGGCGCCGATATCGGCATTCTGGTGACGCGCGGGCGCTCCATGACCCCCGGCTTCCAGCTCAATGAGCGCGGCAAGCGGTGGATTCACGGCATCAAGCAAGGCGTCTCTGCGCGCCCCATGCCCACTGCAGAGGCCGGTCCGGCGCTGGCGGACCCTGCCTTCAAGATCATGTAACCGTCTGAATGAAGCTGATCTGGCGCGCCATTTCCGAGGATGAACCCGGCCCCAAGTGGGCCGGGCTCTTCCACGAGTACTGGCCTGATTACCACCGCTGGTGGTCCCGCGAAGGCCCCGAGGCGCGCCCCGGCTTCCTGGACAGCCACAAGGCACTGCGTGCCCATATGCCCGAGCTTCTGCCGCTCTTCGATCAGCTTTGCGAGCTGGCGGGCGGCACGGATCATGCGGCGCGGTTCCTTAGCTTTTATTGCCCGCCGCCCTACCTGTCCTCGTGTTCACAGGCGATCTGGCCCGGCGAAGAGCCGGTGATGGTGCGAAATTACGACTACTCTCCCAAGGCGTTCGACAGCCTGACCCTACGCACGAAATGGCAAGGACGCACGGTGATGGGCACCTCCGACGGTCTCTGGGGGCTGGTGGACGGGATCAACGATGCAGGGCTTGCCGTCTCGCTTACCTTTGGCGGACGGCGCGTCGTGGGCGACGGGTTCGGTGTGCCGCTGATCCTGCGCTATGTGCTGCAAACCTGCGAGACCACGGCACAGGCCGCCAAGGTGTTGGCCCGCGTGCCCACGCATATGAGCTACAACGTGACCGTTGTGGACGCCAAACGCAAATATCTGACCGCGCTCATGGCACCTGACCGCAAGGCAGTGATCACGCATCAGGCGGTGGCCACCAACCATCAGGAGCGCGTCGAATGGGCGTCCCACGCCCGCTTTACCGCCACGGTCGAACGCGAGCGGTTTCTGCTACAACGCCTGACGCTGCATGTGGAACCGGAAGAGAAGTTCATCAACGCCTTCCTGCGCCCGCCACTCTATTCCACCCGGTTCAACCAGGGGTTCGGCACGCTCTACACGGCGATCTACCGCCCGCAGCGGCTGCAAATGGAATTACGCTGGCCACGCGCCCGCTGGCCCTTTGACCTGAACGATTTCAAAGAGGATTTGCGGGTGATCTATACGCCCGAGGGCGAACCGGACGCAGGATAACGGCGATGTGCCATGCGCGGCCTGCGTTCGCGCATCACCACCTTTTACGGAACTTGCTGGGCGATGTGTCGAACTTTGCCCGGAAAGTGCGGGCAAAACTGGACGTGCCAGCAAAACCGGTGGCAGCCGCAATCTCGGTGATCGGCAGATCTGTCTCGGACAGCAGCGAATAGGCCCGACTGAGCCGCAGATCGGAATAATACTGCCACGGGCTTTGCCCCGCATGTTCGGAAAAGCTTCGCTCCAACTGGCGGCGCGAGATGCCGATTTCCTGCGCGATCTGCTCCACGGTCAGCGGCTCTTCCAGATTGGCCTGCATCATCCGGATGGCGGCAATGAGGTTCTTGTTGCGGCTGCCCAGAATGGCCGATTGCGCGGTTTTCTGCGGCGCGTGGCCGGAATGGCTGCGCCCGTGCAGGCACATATCCGATACCACCAGCGCGAATTCCGGCCCAAAATCATCCTCGATGACGCTGAGCATCAGATCAGTCGAGGCGCTGCCCCCCGCTGCCGTCATCAGGTCCCCGTCGATTTCGTAGAGGTTGAGTGATGGCACAAGATCCGGAAATATCTCCAGAAAGGCCGGCTGGTTCTCCCAATGCAGGGTAAAGATACGCCCGTTCAAAAGCCCGGCTTTGGCCAGCGTGAATGCCCCGGTGCAGATCGCGCCCACCGCGATGCCATGCGCCGCCTGCCGCGCGGCCCATTGCACCAGACGCGTGTTCAGCGTCTCGGCTGGCTCCACCCCGGCGCAGATAAAGACGCGACTGCCCCTATGGGCATTGGCGATCGGCCCGTCCGGCACCAGCCGCAGGTTATTCGAACATCGGATCGGTTCGCCATCGGTGGTCATGGTGCGCCAACGATAGAGTTCCTGCCGCGATATCTGATTGGCCACGCGCAGCGGCTCAATCGCGGCGCTCAGCGCCAGCATCGTCAGTTTGGGCAGCAGAACGAAATCGAAATCGCGCGGTGCCGCGACCTGAGGGATGTCGAAACTGGCGGCCCCCTTGGGCACATACGAAGATTGCAGCATCCTTGCCCTTTTCCTTCTGCGGCACCGCAACAGTGGCATTTGTCGGGCTTCGTGGGCGGCGGCATAACGGCAAACCCGCGCAAGTCCCGTGCATCCCGGCTCAGATTGCGCTTTCCGTGGCTCAGGTCAATTGCAAGACGACGCAAAAAGGCAGGACCGCAGGCCGCATGAGCCATGACATCGCGGGTTCAGGCGATAACCGTCATGCCCCGCACCAATGCGGCATAGGCTGCGGGCAGTGGCGCGTCACAGATCAGGGTCGGCGCAGGTTCGAATTGCGCCAGCGCCACCATGCCGCGCGCCGGTGTCTCGATGAATTTCGAATGGTCCGCCGCCAGCAGCGTACGTGCAGCGATGACTGACATCGCCGCGGCGATATCGGCCTCGCAGGTTTCGCCCACCAGAAATCCGCGTGCGGGATGGGCCTGGCTGACCGACAGGATCGCGGTATCGACCTGCATCCGTTCGATCGTTGCAAAGGCCGCCCTGTCAAACGCCGCCCCGTCGTGATCGCGCAGTTGCGTGCCCGCCATGAAGACCCGGTTGCCCGGCTGCATCGCCAGCATACTGGCCACATAAGCAGAATTGGTCACCACTGTCAGACGTCGCCGCACCGCCAGTGCCTGGGCCACGAACCCGCAAGTCGATCCGGTGTCGATGGCAAGGCTCTCGCCATCCGCGATCAGGTCCAGCACGCGCTCGGCCACAGCGGCCTTGGCCGCGCGGTTATGCGCCATGCGGGTCTGGAAGGGGGCAGTCACCGGGTTTTGCATGCTGCGGATAGCGCCATGCACCTTTTCCAGCCGCCCGGCCTCCTGCAAGGGGCGCACAACGCGCCGGATTGTCTGGTCCGAAACCCCCAGAAGGTCCGACAGTTCTGCCACCGTCATGGTGCCGCGCAGCGCCAGCGCCTGTTCGATATCCTGAGAGTATTTTGACATTGTCCCCTCGCGTTTCCCAATGGTTCTGGGCCTTGGGTCGGACAAAATCAACACAAAACAACATTTTCTGTTGATTTTTGGCGATAACCTGCAACGCTCTGAGTGCGATTCTCGGGGGGACAGGCATGGCACAGCATTCGGCGAAACATCTGATCATCGGCGGGGGCATCATCGGGTGCAGCACCGCCTATCACCTAGCCAAAGGCGGAGAGCGTGATGTCGTGCTGGTGGAACGTGCCGCGCTGACCGAGGGTGCCACATGGCACGCGGCGGGCCTTGTCGGGCAGTTGCGCTCGTCCCGCAACACCACCCGGATGCTGAAACGCTCGGTCGCGCTCTATGATAAGCTGGAAGCTGAGACCGGCATGGCATTCGACTGGAAAAAGGTGGGCTCTCTGCGTCTGGCCGCCACGAAGGAACGCATGTTGGAGGCGCAACGCCTGACCACCATGGCCCAGAGCTTTGATCTGGAAATGCACATGATCACCCCCGCCGAGGCCAAGGCGCTGTTTCCCTATATCGACGAGACCGGTGTCGAGGGCGCGGCCTTCATCCCGTCGGACGGACACGTGGATCCGGCGGGCCTTTGCCTGGCCATTGCAGCCGGGGCGCGGCTGCACGGGGCGGATATTCGGCAGGGCGTCGAAGTGACGGATTTCGAGATCAAGAACGGGCGGATCACTCGCGTGATGACCACGCAGGGCGACTATGAGGCGGAAAACGTCATTCTGGCCGCCGGCATGTGGTCGCGCGAGCTGGGCGCAAAGCTGGGCCTGCGGGTGCCAGCCTGCGCGGTGGAGCACCAATATATCGTGACCGAGCCGCTGCCCGATCCTGATCTGGTGCGCAGCCTGCCCTCGCTGCGCGATCCCGAGAGGCTGGTCTATTACAAACCCGACGCGGGTGGGCGCATGGTGATCGGCGGCTACGAGGATGACACGCTTCCGTTCGGTTCGTCCGGTATTCCCGGACAGTTCGTGCGGCAGTTGCTACCCGACAACCTCGACCGCTTCGCGCCACTGGCCGAACTGGCCGGGCGAGTCACGCCTGTCGTGAACGAGGTCGGCATCAGGCAGGTGATCAACGGGCCGATTCCCTACTCTGCCGATGGCGATTTTGTCATGGGCTGGGCGCCGGACCTCGAGAACCTGATGATGGCCACCGGGTTCCTCTATGGGATCGCCGCTGGTGGCGGTGCGGGCGAAATGATCGCGGAATGGATCACCGAAGGGCGGCCGAGCCTTGATCTCTGGCCGCTGGATGTGCGGCGATTCGGACCGCATCACGGCACCCGCGCCTTCATGTATCCCCGCGCAGTCGAACATTACGCCCATCACTACAAGATGCGCTATCCGGGCGCCGAGGCGCAGAGCGCCCGCGGCTTGCGTCGCTCGCCATTCTATGAATCGCTGAAGGCGCGCGGGGCGGTATATGGGTCGAAAAACGGCTGGGAACGCCCGCTATGGTTCGCCCCCGAAGGCACGCCACCGGTCGATCAGCTCGATTTCCTCAACCCCGGCTGGCACGCCTTTGCAGCGGAGGAACATCGCGCGGTGCGGACCAGTGCGGCATTGATCGACCAGAGCAGCTTTGCCAAGTTCGAGATGATCGGCCCCGGCACGCTGGATACGCTGCAACGGCTTGCGGCCTGCAACATGGATAAACCCGTAGGTTCAGTGATTTACGCGCAGTTCTGCAATCCGCATGGCGGGATCGAAGCAGATCTGACCATCACCCGGCTGGGGCAGGATCACTTCTATATCGTCACCGGCGCGGGCTTTGGCACCCATGACGCGGACTGGATCAGACGCCACCTGCCAGAGACCGGCACGGTGCAACTGATCGAAGTCACATCGGCCCGCGCTGTTCTGAACATCTGTGGCCCGAAGGCGCGCGATATCCTGCAAACGGTCTGCGAAGAGGACATAAGCAACGACGCCTTTCCCTTTGCCACGGCACGGGAAATTGCCATCGGCGCGGCGCCGGTACGGGCGGTGCGTATCGGGTTTGTCGGCGAGTTGGGCTGGGAGTTGCACATTCCAACCGAATTCGGCGCCTATGTGATGGAGCAACTGCGCGACGCAGGCGCGGACCACGGGTTGCGCGATGTCGGCTACCGTGCCATCGACAGTCTGCGCATGGAAAAGGGTTATCTTTACTGGTCCGGCGACATCTCACCCGACTATACCCCGATCGAGGCCGGGCTGGGATTCCGCGTGCATCTCAAATCGGGCGGTGATTTCATCGGGCGCGAGGTTCTGGCAGAGCAGAAGAAAAACGGCCCGGAACGCAGGCTCTGCACTTTCACCAGCACCGCGCGGCTGCCGCTATTTGGCGGCGAAACCATTCTGCACGATGGCACCCCTGTCTCCCTCGTGACATCCTCTGGATTTGGTCATAGCGTGGGCCGCATGATCATGCACGCCTACCTGCCCCGCGCGCTCTGTGACCGGTCGGACTTCGAAATCGAGGTCTTTGGCCAGCGTCATGGCATAAGCCGCGTCGATGGTCCGCTCTATGATCCCGAAAACCTCCGGCTGAAATCCTGAAAGAGAGCCCATGTCCGAGCATACGACCCAAGTCATCGCCGCCCTGAACAACGCACCTGGATTTGAAAATGTCACTGCGCAGGACTGCACCATTACCCGGCTTGGGGGGCTGACCAACATCGTGCACCGTGTTGATATGCGCGACCATTCGGTGATTGTACGCATCCCCGGCACGGGCACCGAGAAATACATTGACCGCGCGGTGGAGATCGTGAATTCGCAAGCGGCACATGCGGCCGGCGTCTCGCCCGAGGTGCTGTGGGCCGATGCCGCCTCGGGCATCATGATCAGCCGCACTATCCCCGATATCGTGACGATGACCCCTGCCCTTTTCGCCAGCCGCGCGGGAGCTCCTGCCCGTGCCGGGGCAGCGCTGGCGAAATTGCATACATCCGGCGAGACGTTTGAATTTCAATTCGATGTCTTTGCGATGATCGACGATTATCTACTTATCCTTGGAACCAAGGATGTGATCCTGCCTGACGGCTATCACGAGATCGTCGCCGCCGCGGCACCGGTCAAGGAGGCGCTGGCCGCGAACCCGGCGCCACTGGCGCCATGTCATTGCGACCCGCTCTGCGAGAATTTCCTCGATGACGGTGAGCGGATGTGGATCGTGGATTGGGAATATTCCGGCATGAACGATCCGCTCTGGGATGTGGGCGACCTGTCGGTCGAGGCCGAACTGACGCCTGCGCAGGACATGGAGCTGATGCGCGCCTATTTCGGCGGCGATCCCAGCGCCGCACAACATGGCCGCGTCGTGATCTACAAGGCGATGTGCGATCTGCTGTGGACGCTCTGGGGCCTGATCCAGTTCGCGGACGGCAACACGGCCGAAGATTTCTGGGCCTATGCCACGGGCCGGTTCGACCGCTGCAAGGCACTGATGAACGATCCGCAATTCGAGGCGCATGTGGCCGCAGTGCGCAAGGGCTGAAACAGCCCCGGACCAAGCGCGGGGCTGATGGCGCGCGGCGCGCCATTGCTCACCCGTTGAGCACCTCCAGAACAGCGGCATGCAATTGCGGTGTCGCCGCAGTCACGACCCGCCCATCCGACTCCAACCCCAGGGCCCGGCCCTGCCAATCAGTCATGACGCCGCCCGCGGCCTCTATCAGCGGCGCCAGCGGCAGGAAATCATAGGGCTCCAGCCCTATATCGGTGACGGCATCAATCTGGCCACCCGCCACCATCGCGTGCGGGTAGCAATCATAGGACATGCGTCTTGTGTGGCCGATTTCGCAGAGCCGGGCAAAACGCGCCGGATCGTCTGCAAATGTACGCTCTGGCTCGTTGACGAAAACAATCGCCTCGTCCAGCCGCGTGGTGGCGCGCGCCCGAATGGGCGTACCGTTCAGCGTGGCCGCCCCGCCGCGAATGCCGAGATATGTCTCGTTCAGCGCGGGCATACGGACGACGCCGATCTGTGGCACGCCGGACTGCAGATGGCCGATCAGCATACCGAAGCCGGGATAGCCCGACAGGAAATACCGTGTCCCGTCTATCGGGTCGATAATCCAGGCCGGGCCGTCGAGCGATCCGCTGATGCCGAATTCCTCGCCAAAGACGCCATGTTCGGGGAACGCATCGGCCAATGCCGCGCGAATGGCTTCTTCGGTGGCGCGGTCGGCGACGGTGACGGGGCTGAGATCGCCCTTCAGCTCGATCCCGAGGCCACCTTGCCGGAAATGGCGCATCGGAACAGCGCTGGCCTCTTCAGCGATACGGGCCGCCACCCGCGCGATATCATCCAACCCGCTCATGTTGCAGCCACCTGAATCTCGGTGCCCCAACGTTGCGTCGCCTGTGCCAGATCGGCAGGTGGGGCAGCATCTGTAATCAGCCTGTCGATCAATGCCGGGTCACACAACGTGATCGGGGCGGTGCGCCCGAACTTGGACGAATCCGCCGCCACCCAGCGGCGTTTGGCGTTGCGCAGGATCGCACGGCTGAAATTCGCTTCTTCAAGGTCAAACAACATGAAACCGTCCCGCGCCGTGATCCCGGCCGTGGACAGGACAGCCAGATCGGTTTTGAAATTATTGGCGAATTTCATCGCCTCGGCCCCGAAGGCCCCGCCATCATGGGCGCGCAGCGCCCCGCCGGCCATATAGACCTGGTTGGCGTTGCGCGTGGCCAGCTTGAACGCCACCGAGACCGAGTTCGTCACCACAAGCAGATTTGAATGGTCGCGCAACGCGTCGGCGATGTAGGATGTCGTGCTGCCCACATCGAGAAACAGCGAGCTGCCATCAGGCACCTGGCCCGCCACATAGCGCGCGATGGTCTGCTTGGCCTCCGGGCTGATCCGCAACCGCTGCTGGAAATCGTCCTCGCCGCTATCCTGGGCCAGGCGCGCGCCACCATGCATCTTCTCGACCTGCCCGCTATCGGCGAGCCGCTTGAGATTGCGCCGAACGGTCTCTTCCGAAACCTGCAATTCGCTCGCCAGCTTTTGCACGCGCAACGATCCACCGGCGCGCCGAAGCGCGTCGAGAATCTCTTGCTGGCGATGATTGGGATGCGCGATTTCCATGTGGACCTGTCCAGGTTGGTGTGCGGTTTGGGTGCCCTAATTTGCAGCAGCCTCGTCGGCCTTCAACCTAAATAGTGCATGAATTCAAAAATTTTCCAACATAAAACCTCAAAAATCGTTGCAATATGTTGTTTTCTGCGCTTCACTCATTGGCGAATACACTGCTCAAAGCGGCGTCGCAGCAAGCGGGGCCACAATAAAATCAGGGAGTCTGCCATGAAATTTACCTCTGCCATCTCCGCTGCCGCACTGGCCGCAGTATTAGCCATACCCGCCTTCTCGCCGGCCTTTGCCGAAGTCGAGAGCCAGGATCCGATAAGGCTGACCACCCATGACTGGACCGGTCAGATCATCAACACCACCATCCTGGGCGAGATCCTCAAGAAGGCCGGATATAACGTCGAACTGGTACAGGCCGATTACATCGCGCAATTTGCCGGCCTCAAGACCGGCGATCTGCATGTCGCCACCGAGATCTGGGAAACCACCGGCCGCGAGGCGATGGACGAGGCAATCGCGACCGGCGATGTCGTCAACATGGGCGAAGGCGGCATGATGGCGATCGAGGAATGGTGGTATCCGTCCTATATGGAAGAACGCTGCCCCGGCCTGCCAAACTGGGAAGCGTTGAACGATTGCGCCGCTGAATTCGCCACGTCCGAAACCGCACCGTTGGGCCGTTACCTGGGCGGTCCGGTCACATGGGGTGGCTTTGACGAGGAACGTGTCGAAGCGCTCGGGCTCGATTTCGAGGTGGTCCACGCAGGCACCGACGCGGCCCTCTTTGCCGAACTCGAATCAGCCTATCAGCGAAAGGCCCCGATCGTGCTGTGGATCTATTCGCCGCACTGGTCGACGGTGAAATACGAAGGCAGCTTTGTCGAATTCCCGCCCTTTAGCAAGGAATGCTACGAAGATCCGTCCGTGGGCGTGAACCCGAATGCGGCCTACGACTGTGGCAAGCCCACGGGTCCGATCTGGAAGGTCGCATGGGCCGGCGTCGAGGACAAATGGCCCGGTGCGGCGGAAATCATCCGCAACTACACCCTGACCAACGATGAAATGGGCAAGCTGGTTGTTGCGGTCGATCTCGACGGGAAGTCGATCGAGGAAGCCGCCAACTCCTGGATGGAAGAGAACGCCGCCAAGGTTGATAGCTGGATCAACTGATCCTTCCTGATGACTGAATGAGGGGGCTTCTGTCCCCTCTTTTTCCCCTCATTCTCGAAGTTTCCCACACAGGTGGGATGTTTTGAGGTGGCTAAGAGGTGCCGATGGAACGTCCGCTGAAAATGGTCTGCCGCAACGTGTGGAAGCTCTACGGGCCAGATCCCGCTGCATTCCTGCGGGCCAATCCAGCCCCTACGAACGAACAGTTGCGCGAGGTCGGCATGATCGGCGCGGTGCGTGCGGCGGACGTGCAGATTGGCGAAGGCGAGATTTTCGTGATCATGGGCCTGTCCGGGTCCGGCAAATCGACGCTGGTGCGGTGCCTGTCGCGACTGATCGAGCCGACCGGCGGCGAAATACTGTTCGACGGCGAGGATCTGCTGGCGATGTCCGAGCAGGAGCTGATCCAGTTGCGCCGCAAGAAGATCGGCATGGTGTTCCAGAATTTCGCCCTTCTGCCGCATCTGACCGTTTTGCAAAATGTCGCCTTTCCGCTCGATGTGCAGGGTGTGCCACGCGCGACCCGCGAGGCGCGCGCGCATGAAATGATCGAGACCGTCGGCCTCAAGGGCCGCGAGAACTACTTTCCCCGCCAGTTGTCAGGTGGACAGCAACAGCGCGTGGGCATTGCCCGCTCGCTGGTGGTGGAGCCGGAGATCTGGTTCCTGGACGAGCCCTTTTCTGCGCTCGACCCGCTGATCCGCCGCGAGATGCAGGACGAGTTTCTGCGCCTTCAAGGGCTGCTGAAGAAAACCATCGTCTTTATCACTCACGACTTCGACGAGGCGATCCGCTTGGCCGACCGGATCGCGGTGATGAAGGACGGGCGCATCGTGCAGACCGCGACGCCAGAGGAACTGGTGATGAACCCCGCCACCGATTACGTTGCCGAGTTCACCCATCACATACCGCGCGGCAAGGTTCTGAGCCTGCGCAGCATCATGTCACCCGGCACGGGAGACGGCCCCTATGCGGGCGATCTGAAATCGACCGACCGCGTCGCGGATGTGGCCGACCGCATCGAGGCTGCGGACCACCCGCACCGCGTTCTGGACGATAGCGGCACGCCCATCGGCACGGTGGACGGGCGCGCGGTGATCGACGTTCTGATCGGACGGAGGACCTCAGAGTGAACTGGCGCCGCCTGATTTCGCCGCATGCGCTGTTCTGGTGGGGGCTGCTGGCGGTCACATGGATTCTCTCGACGACCTCCTTTCAGCTCTACAAGGCGCTTGATGCGCGGTGGATCATCCGCTTTCCTAAGGCGTGGGAAATGCCCATGGAATCGTGGATTTCCAACGCGATGCGCTGGCTGCTGGAAGACGCAACATTCGGTCTTTTCACGTTTCGGGAATTCACCCGCTTCATTTCCGCAATCATCGAAGTGCCCTACGATGTGGCCCGTGCGGCACTGGCCGACGGGTTCGTGCAGGGCCAGGGCAGCAACGCGGTCGAGATCGCGCCGCCGCTCAGCTGGATCGCGATCATCGTCATCATGATCGTGCTGGGTCGGGTGGCCAAGGACTGGACACTGGCGCTGCTGGTCGGGGCCTGTTTCCTTTACCTCGCGATGTTTGGCCAATGGGACAGCGCGATGGTCACGCTGGCGTCGGTGGTCATTGCGGTGCCCATCGGTGTCATTGGCGGGCTGGCGCTCGGTATCCTCAGTTTTCGCATCCCCTGGGTCGAACGCGCGCTGCGCCCGATCCTTGACCTGATGCAGACGGTGCCGGTCTTTGCCTATCTCGTGCCGATCCTCTTCCTGTTCGGCTTTGGCCCGGTTGCCGCACTTGTCGCCACGATCATCTACGCCATGCCACCGATGGTCCGCGTCTCTACCGTGGCGCTGCAAACGGTCCCTGCCGAAGTGGTCGAGGCCGGCAAGATGGCCGGCTGTACCCGGCGACAGATGATGTGGAAGGTGTTGGTGCCTTCGGCCGCACCGACACTGATGGTTGGGGTCAACCAGGTGATTATGCTGACTCTCAACATGGTGATTATCGCTTCGATGATCGGCGCGGGCGGGCTGGGCTTTGACGTGCTCAGCGCGCTCAGACGGCTGGATATCGGCGGCGGCATCGAGGCCGGGCTTGCCATCGTGGTCATGGCCATCGCGCTTGACCGTGTGAGCCAGGCTTTCAGCACGCGCCTGCCCGACGAGGTCATGGGCCGCGACCTGACCTATGTGCAGCGCCATCCGTGGTTTACCACCGTCTTTGTCGTGGTCGTGCTGACCTATATTGCGGGCCTCTTTGCCCCCGCGGTGCAGGACTATCCCGAGGCCGCGACGCTGACCACTTCGGCATTCTGGGAAGACGCGATGCGCTATGTCAACGTGACCTTCTTTGACACGTTCGAAGCGATCAAGGATGTCTTTCTCTCCTATCTACTGCTGCCGGTGAAACGCTTTTTTACGGGTATACCATGGGCCTGGGGCATCATCGCTGCGGGCCTTGCTGCGGCCAAGGTCGGCGGTTGGCGGCTGGGCGTGATGGCGGCACTGATGACCACGTTCATCGCGGCAACCGGGCTGTGGACCAAGGCGATGATCACGATCTACCTGTGCGGTGTGTCAGTCTTTATCGCCTATGCGATTGGCGTGCCCCTTGGTATTTGGGCGGGCCAGAACGCGCGAGCGAACCGCTGGGTCGGCGCATTCATCGACACGCTGCAAACGCTGCCCAGTTTCGTCTATCTGATCCCGGTTGTGATGCTGTTTCGCGTCGGTGATTTCTCGGCGATGATCGCAGTGGTGCTCTATGCCCTCGCCCCCGCTGTGCGCTACGCAGCCCACGGCATCCGCGCGATCGAGCCGCAGATGATCGAGGCCGGTCTGGTCTCGGGCTGCACGCGCCGACAGCTTTTGTGGCGGGTCAAGCTGCCGCTGGCGGCGCCCTCGCTGCTGCTGGGGCTGAACCAGACGATCATGCTGGCGCTGTCGATGCTGGTGATCACCGCCTTGGTCGGCACCCGCGACCTGGGGCAAGAGGTCTATATCGCGCTGACCAAGGCCAATACCGGCCAGGGCATCGTCGCGGGCCTCAGCGTGGCGTTCATCGCGATCATTGCTGACCGGATCGTGTCGGCCATGGCGCGCCATTCAAAGGAAAGGCTGGGACTCGCATGACACCTGAGCAGGCACTTGATATCGCACGCGGTTTGAGCTGCTGGAGCGCGCCCAGCAATGTCGCACCGCTGGATGGCGGCATAACCAATCACAATATCCGCGTGACCGACGGGGGCCGCGATTACGTGGTGCGGCTGGGCGAGGATATTCCCGAGCATGGCATCATGCGCTGGCACGAACTGGCACTCAGCCGCGCCGCCGAGGCCGCCGGACTTTCACCCGCGGTGCACCATGCCGAACCCGGCGTGCTGGTGCTCGACTTCGTCCCCGGCACCGCGCTGACCGAGAAGGATCTGCATGATCCGGACACGCTGATGGCCGCCACGGAACTGATCGCGCGCCTGCATTGCAGGATGCCCGGCCACCTGCGCGGCCCGATCCTCAGCTTCTGGGTGTTCCATATCCTGCGCGACTATGCGGCCACGCTGACGGAACGCGGCTCGCGCCATGCGGCCGCCCTGCCCGACCTGCTGGAGCAGACGGCGCTGCTGGAGCGCGCCGTGGGCCATGTGAAACTGGTGCTGGGCCATAACGACCTGCTGCCCGCCAACCTGCTGCGCGCAGATGATGGCGTGCTCTGGGTCATTGATTGGGAATATGGCGGTTTCAATTCAGCCCTATTCGATCTGGGCGGGCTGGCCAGCAATTGCGCCCTGCCCCGCGAGGCCGAAGAGGCGATGCTGACCCACTATTATCGCGCCCCGCCAGACGAGACGCTGTGGCGACGCTACGACGCGATGAAATGCGCCTCGCTCTTGCGCGAAACCATGTGGTCGATGATCTCCGAACTGACCTCGACGCTAGATTTCGACTACGCCGAATACACCGATAAAAACCTCGACCGATATGCAGGCGCATTTGCCGCCTTCACTGCCCAAGGATGCCAGCCATGACTGATTTTCCAACCTCGGCCCAAGCCGTCATCGTAGGCGGCGGTATCGTCGGCTGCTCTACCGCCTATCACCTCTCGCGCCTTGGCTGGGATGTCGTGCTGCTTGAGCGCAAGAAGCTGACATCCGGCACCACCTTTCACGCCGCGGGGCTGGTCGGGCAATTGAGGTCGTCTGCCAACATAACCCAATTGCTGGGGTATTCCGTCGAACTCTACAAGAAACTGGAGGCCGAGACCGGACAGGCGACCGGCTGGAAGATGAATGGCGGCCTGCGCCTTGCGTGCAACGAAGAGCGCTGGACCGAGGTCAAGCGACAAGCCACGACCGCCCATTCTTTCGGGCTGGAAATGGAACTTCTGACACCGAAAGAGGCGCAGGATCTGTGGCCGCTGATGCAGGTGGATGATGTGGTCGGCGCGGCCTTCATGCCCACGGACGGACAGGCCAACCCTTCGGACATCACCCTGTCGCTGGCCAAGGGCGCACGCATGGGCGGCGCGCAGATATTCGAGGATACCAAGGTCACGAAGGTGATCGTCGAAAAGGGCGTGATCAAGGGCGTCGAGACCGAAAAGGGTCGCATTGATTGCGGCGTGGTCATTGCCTGTTGCGGGCAATGGACCCGCGCCTTTGCCAAGACCGTCGGTGTGAACGTGCCCTTGGTGTCGGTCGAGCACCAGTACATGGTGACCGAGCCGATCGACGGTGTCACATCCGACATGCCCACGCTGCGCGATCCTGACCGCCTGACCTATTACAAGGAAGAGGTCGGCGGGCTGGTCATGGGCGGCTACGAGAAGAACCCGATCATGTGGGCGCAGGACGGCATCCCCAAGGGTTTCCACTATACCCTGCTCGACAGTAATTTCGATCATTTCGAACAGCTAATGGAGCTGTCCTTGGGTCGCGTACCGGCGCTGGAAACCGCCGGGATCAAGACGCTGACCAACGGGCCGGAGAGTTTCACACCCGATGGCAATTTCATCCTCGGCGAGGCACCGGAGCTGCGCAATTTCTACGTCGGCGCGGGATTCAACGCCTTCGGTATCGCAGCAGGTGGCGGAGCCGGCATGGCGCTGGCCGAATGGGTCGCCAAGGGCGCGCCGCCCTACGACCTGTGGTCGGTCGATATTCGCCGCTTCGGCGCGCCGCATTTCGATACCGACTGGATCCGTGCCCGCACCTACGAGGCCTATGGCAAGCATTACACGATGGCCTGGCCCAGCGAGGAGCATGACAGCGGCCGTCCCTGCCGCAAATCGCCGCTTTATGAAATCCTCAAGGCCCAAGGTGCGGTATTCGGAGAGAAGCTCGGCTGGGAACGCCCCAACTGGTACGCCGACACCGAGGCGGGCGAGGAACAGCACGATATCTACACGTTCGAGCGTCCGAACTGGCACAAGGCCGTCGCGCGAGAGCACAAGGCCGCGCGCGAGGCGGCGGTGCTGTTTGACCAGACTTCCTTTGCCAAATTCGTGCTCAAGGGCCCGGATGCCGAGGACGCGCTGAGCTGGATCGCGGCCAATGACGTGACCGGCCCCATCGGCACGCTGACCTATACCCAGATGCTGAACGATGCGGGCGGGATCGAATGCGACCTGACCGTCGTGCGCCGCGCCGAGGATGAATATTACATCGTCACCGGCACCGGCTTTGCCACACATGATTTCGACCATATCGCGCGCAACATCCCCGAGGGCATGAACGCCCAGCTTTTCGATGTGACATCGGCCTACGCGGTGCTGTCGCTTTTTGGGCCGCGAGCGCGCGACATCCTGCAATCGGTGACACGCAGCGATGTCAGCAACGAGGCGTTTCCCTTTGGCACCGCGCAGACCATTGGCATTGCCGGGTGCCCGGTGAACGCACTGCGCGTGACCTATGTCGGCGAGTTGGGCTGGGAATTGCATCTGCCGGTCGAATACGCCGTGACCGTCTACGAAGCACTGCATCGCGCCGGGGCCGAACACGGGCTGCGCAACGCTGGCTACCGCGCGCTGGAAACCTTGCGACTAGAAAAGGGATATCGCGCATGGTCGTCCGATATCGGCCCTGACCACACCCCGGACGAGGCCGGGCTGGGCTGGGCGGTGAAGCTGAAGAAGAACACCGATTTCAAGGGCCGCGCGGCGGTCGAGGCGCAGCGCGCCCGCGGTGTGACCAAGCGCATGACCACCTTTACCGCCGCCCCGGACGTGATCCTGTCGGGCCGCGAAACCATCTACCGCAACGGGGTGCGCGTCGGCTGGCTCAGCTCTGCGGGCTACGGCCACGCGCTGGGCCAATCCATCGGCATGGGCTATGTGCGCAACCCCGAGGGCGTCAGCCGCGACTATGTTCTGGAAGGCACCTACGAATTGGAAGTGGCCACGGAACGGGTGCCGGCCACGGCACATCTGACGCCGCTCTACGACCCGAAAATGGCAAAGGTGAAGTGCTGAGGCGGGGGACTTCCACTCCCTCACGATAAGGCCCGGCCCGGTTGATACGGGCCGGTTCCGTCCTCCGTGGTTCGCGCTGTGCTACTCTGCCTTGTCGTCCATCGCGGGCGGCTTCAGAGCGTACAGGAAGGCGTAAATATTCGTCGCTTCCTCTTGCTTGCGAACCTTGAAGGCCATCTTGCTGCGCGCCTTGCTGTCATCCAGCGTCTCGCGCAACCACCCGGTCGGGTCCTGCACGTAGGTCACGAACTCCTCTTCGTCCCATAGATTGCCCGTTTCAGAGACTGCCGACAGTGATTTGCCATACCGGAAACCCGCTTGTGATCCGATGGCGCGTCCGGCGATGCCATAGAGGTTCGGCCCGTTGCGCGCGTTGCGCCCGGCCAGCACTTCGCCCGCGTCATCCCGGACCACGTGACAGGCGATGCATTGCCGGTTGAACAGCGTCTCCCCCGCTTCAGCATCGCCCGATGGTGCCACCATTTCAGCGGCCTCTTGGTTCTCGGCAAAGGCGGGCACGGCCAGCATCAGCGCGGCCGCGGTGGCGATAAACTTGTTCATGGGAGTCTCCGGTTACATTGCGTGTCAGGCGCCTTGTTCGCGTCATGGAACAGAATAGCTTGGAGGCTGCGCGCTTCCAGCGCTTCTCGTCAAAAATTTGCGCAGCGTCGGGGTGTCATTCCGGCCCCGATGCCGCCACCGGGCGGCTTTTGCCACAGCCGGAAGGCACCGGCAAACCAGATAAAGGCATCTACCCCTTTCGGGAAATTGCGGCCTGTCGGGGGCTGCGCGAAACTGGCAGGCACACCCGCCCTCTCGAAAGGAGCCTGCCATGACCGCCGCAACCAAATCAGATATCTGGACCGCCGACCGCGACCACCTGCTGCACCCCTATACCGATTTCTCGACATTCCACGAGGAAGGCAGTCAGATCATCGAGAGCGCAAGCGGCATGCACGTCATCGACAGCGACGGCAACAAGCTGCTGGACGGGATCGGCGGGCTTTGGTGCGTCAATATCGGCCACGGGCGGAAGGAGATGGCCGACGCCATCGCCGCCCAGGTGATGAAGATGCAGTATTACAACCCCTTCGGCCATTCGACCAACGTGCCCGCCTCGATGCTGGGCGCCAAGCTGGCCGAACTTGCGCCGGGCGATCTGAACCATGTCTATTACACCTGTGGCGGCTCTACCGCGAATGACGCTGCGATCCGGCTGGTGCATTTCTACTTTGACCAGTTGGGCCAGCACCGCAAGAAGAAGATCATCAGCCGCCAGAATGCCTATCACGGTGCCACCTATGTGGCCGCGTCGCTGACCGGCATCCACGGCACCAAGATGGGATTCGACCGGATCGGTGAGGATTTCATCCACCATGTCAGCGCCGCCAACCTCTATGAGAAACCCGATGGCTGGTCGGATGCAGAGTATTGCGATTACCTCGTGCGCGAATTCGATGCCCGCATTCAGCAGCTCGGCCCCGATAACGTCGCTGCATTCATCGCCGAACCGATCATGGGAGCTGGCGGCGTTCTGGTGGCGCCCGAGGGCTATCATCGGCGGATGTGGGAGGTCTGCCAGAAATACGACATGCTTTATATCGCCGACGAGGTCGTGACCGCCTTTGGCCGTCTCGGTGAATGGTTCGCCTCTGAAGCGCTCTATGACTACCAGCCCGATATCATGGTCTGCGCCAAAGGGCTGAGTTCGGGCTATATCCCGCTGGGGGCCACCCTGCTCAGCACCCGCGTTTACGATGTGATCGCGCAGCCGCAATGCGAGGGCGGCGTGCTGTCGATGGGTCTGACCTATTTCGGCCACCCCGTGGCCTGCGCTGCAGCGCTCAAGAATATCGAGATAATGGAGCGCGAGAACCTGCTGGATCACGTCAAGGAGGTCGGGCCCTACCTGCAGGAAAGCGCCAAGTCGCTGATGAACCTGCCCATCGTCGGCGATGTGCGCGGCAGCCACCTGATGCTGGGTGTCGATCTGGTAAAGGACAAGGGCACCAAGGAGCCGATTGGCGACGGAGTGGGCGAGAAGATATTCCAGGGCTGCCTGAAGCGCGGCGTGATCGTGCGCCCCGTCGGTGACCGGATGATCGTCTCGCCGCCTTTGATCATCACCAAGGAAGAATGCGATGAGATCGTCGCGGCCATCAGCGGTGCGATCAAGGACCATCTGGCAGAGGCGAACGTCTGATGCGCCCAATCACCATTGCCGCCACACAGATGGCCTGTAGCTGGGACATCGACGACAACATTGCGCGCGCCGAACGACTTGTGCGGGCCGCCGTCGCGGATGGCGCGCAGATGATCCTGCTACAGGAGTTGTTCGAGACCCCGTATTTCTGCCTGACGCAGGATATGGATCATTTCAGCCTGGCCAAACCCATGGACAGCAGCCGCGTCGTGGCGCATTTCGCGGCTTTGGCGCGCGAGCTGGGCGTGGTGCTGCCGATTTCCTATTTCGAGGAAGCCGGCCTTGCGCGCTACAATTCGCTGGCGATCGCCGACGCGGATGGCACGATCCTGACCAACTATCGCAAGACACATATCCCGCAGGCGCCGGGCTATGAGGAGAAATTCTATTTCAATCCGGGCGATTCCGGTTTTCAGGTGGTACAGACGCGGTTTGGCCGCCTGGGCTGTGGCATCTGCTGGGATCAGTGGTTTCCCGAAACCGCGCGCAGCCTGGCGTTGCAAGGGGCCGAAGTGCTGATGTTTCCCACGGCCATCGGATCCGAGCCGGGCAGTCCCGATCTTGACAGTTCCGGCCACTGGCGGCGCACGATGCAGGGTCATGCGGCGGCCAACATGATCCCGTTGGTCGCATCGAACCGCGTGGGGGTGGAAACCGCCGGGGACGTGTCGATGACCTTTTACGGTACGTCCTTCATCGCGGGCTACACCGGCGAGATCCTGACCGACGCTGACCGCACGCAAGAGACGCACCTGACCGCGACCGTGGATCTGGACGCAGCGGCAGCCTATCGCGGCAGTTGGGGTGTTTTTCGTGACCGGCGGCCCGAAACCTACAGCGCGCTGCGCACGCTCGACGGGCAAACAATACGCGCCTGATATCGGTTGTGGATTGCCGGGCGGCGGCGGATACCGCTGCCCGTGCAAAAAAGAGCGCCCGTAGACTGGTCTGTGCATTGCGTAGTTCAAGTGAGCGATTTCGAAATGTGGGACGGTAAGCGGTGCTTCGAGTCCGGGATTTCCGGACGCCGCAGCACTCGCGCAGACTTTAGTCAGCTTTTGGGTACGCCATGCCCCCCCCTTATTGCAGCCTTCCAAGAAAGCAGATTATGTCATGGCCGTTACCACGAAACGCAAAGGACTGGCTCTCGCGAATGCCTGACCTGATCCATCCCGCACCCGATCAGACATTCGCGCGCTGGCGCGGGGGGATGATGAAGGTCGGCCTGTCCCTCCTGATCCTCTTTGCCCTGCCCGCACCGGCCCCGGCACAGGACGAATGGAGCCAGCGCAAATGCGATCTCTACAAACTGGCATTTCATGATGCGCTCGCGCCGCAAGGCACCACGGGGCTGAGGCCCGAGTTCCTTGGCGCCAATGATGCTTTCATCGCCTCTGGCTGCCTGACGCAAGGGACGGTCTGCGCACGAACGGGTGCCGAAATAGCACTCGCCGATCTACTGACTGTCATGACGATGAACGAAGGCATGGCCAGCACTTTTGTGCCGTTCGCGTGCCGCGAGGGGTCCGCGCCGGACTGAGGCCCGCCCTACCCTTCGGCCAAGGGCGCCTGTGCGCAGAGCCAGTCCCACAGTACCCGCACGCTCTGGCGGTGCAGGGTCCGTTCCAGTGCCACCAGATGGAACACCCGCTCGGATTCGAGAACATGCGCGCCCACCTGCCGCAGCCGCCCATCCGCCAGCCGGTCCTTGGCCAGCACCGGATTGCCAAGGAACACGCCCAGACCCTGCGCCGCCGCGTCCAGCGCCATGGCGTGATCGTCAAAATTCAACCCGGCGCTGATATCCGCGCGCTCCACCCCGGCAGCGTCGAACCAGCGTTGCCAGTCATCGGGGCTTTCGTCATGCACCAGCGGCACCGTTTCAGGCGACCGGGCAAAGGCCGCATCAAGCTCCGGGGCCGCCATAGGTGCCCGATCATCACGCAGGAAGGGCACGGCACGCGCGCCGACTTCCTGTGCCGGTGTCAGGCGGATAGCGATGTCAATCTCCGCCTCGCTCAGGTCCATTTCCGTATCCAGCGTTGCCAACCACGGCTCTATGCCGGGATGGGCAGCACGGAATGCAGGCAAACGTGGCAAAAACCAGCCACGCGCAATCGCGGGCGGCATCAGAACCACGACCGAGCCGGGCTTGGTATAAGCGGCCAGACGGCGCACGCCCTGACGGACAGTTTCCAGCGCTGCGGCACTGGTGCCCAGCAGATCGCGTCCGGCATCGGTCAGCTCCACCCGCCGCCCGGTCCGCAAGAACAGCGGCTGCCCCAGATGTCCCTCCAACGTGCGGATCTGGTGGCTTATCGCCGACTGGGTGACGTTCAACTCATCTGCTGCCAGGCTGAAACTGCCCAGCCGCGCGGCGGCCTCGAATCCGACCAGTGCACCAAGCGGCGGCAGGCGCCGATAAGGGTTAGGCATTACTTTTCCTCATCCAAACCCGTAGAATTCCGCGTTTGTCCATGACGGTATCTCATTGATAAGCTCTGAGCCAACAGAATTCAGCGCCGAGGAGCCCCAGATGACCACGCCAAAATCCCAAGGCTACGCCATGCCGCCCGAATGGGCCCCGCACGCCCGCACATGGATGATGTGGCCCTGCCGCGAGATTGTCTGGGACGATATGGAGGCCACCCGCCGCAGCTATGCCGACGTGGCGCACGCTATCGCCCGGCACGAGCCGTTGACGATGCTGGTGCGCGCGCAGGACATGGCGCAGGCCCGCGACCTTCTGGGCAGCGATATCGAGTTGCTGGAAAGCCCCATCGACGACAGTTGGTGCCGCGATGCGGGCCCGTGTTTCCTGCGCAATGCCAAGGGCGACAAGGCGGGGGTGAATTTCCGCTTCAACGCATGGGGTGGCAAATATGACCCCTTTGATGGTGACGATGCCGCCGCCCGCGCGATCCTGACCGCTGCCGGGGTGCCGATCTTTGACAGCCCGCTGATTGCCGAAGGCGGCGGCGTCAATGTCGACGAGCGCGGCACGATCCTGACCACCGAGACCTGCTTTCCCAATGCGAACCGCAATCCGGACTGGAGCCGCGACAGGATCGAGGCCGAACTGATGGAGATGCTGGGCGGCACGAAGGTGATCTGGCTGCCCGGCAGCGATCTGGAGGTCGAGACCAACGGCCATGTGGATGGCATCGCCGCCTTCATGGCGCCCGGTCTGGTGCTGATGGAGGGGCCAACAGACGAGGGCAACGCCTGGGATCAGATCAACGCCGACAACATCGCCGCGATGCAGGGCCAGACGGATGCGACAGGCGCGCCGATCACCATCCGCACGGTGCCGCCAGCGGTGGGTGATTTCCCGCATCCCGACATGTTCTGTTGCTCTTACGTGAATTCCTATCTGTGCAACGGCGCGGTCATCATGCCGGAATACGGCGTGCGCGAGGACGACATCGCGGCCGAGCTGTTTCAGGATTTCTTTCCCGACAGGACCATCGAGCGGGTGAATATCGATGCCATCGCCATCGGCGGCGGGGGTATCCACTGCATCACCCAGCAGGAACCGGCCTGAGAGTCAGCTAGAGGGACCGCCGAAGTCAGATTTCGCTGTCCGGCGCCGGTGGTGTCAGACCTCTGCCATCCGGGCCGATACCCAGTTGTGGAAATCGTGGATCGCGAATTCCTGCGGCATCAGGCGCGCCGCCTGAAATTTCATGCAGCGCAGCCCGCGCTGGTTGATCTCGCAGGCGGCGCTGTCCTGCATCAGCACGGTGGTGGCAAAGCCGGTCACGGCCTCGAGGTCGAAATCGGCGCGCGCCAGCGTGGCGGGCGGAAACAGCCATTCGGCACGCAATCGCGTCTGCTCTGGCCCCAGAGGGGTCAGCGACACGGTGCGCACATAATCGACATGCGCCACGATATACATCGTGGGGTATAGCGTAACGAAAGTGTGGCCACGCTCGCGTTCTTCTTCAGTCAGGTTGGAAAATTCCGGACCACAAGGCGCGCCGGTCTGCGTCCAGCTGCGCGCACCGGATTTCAGCGCCGGTTGCGCCCCGCCCCCGGCGGCGACGCGTGCGCGTTCCTCTGCAGACATGATGCCCTGCCGGTAGACCGGCACCAGATCGCTCAGTTCCGGGTGGACGCCGGGACAGTGCAGGCATTCATTGTAGTTCTCCCAGAACACCTTCCAGTTACAGGCCATGTGCTTTTCCAGAACATGACCGACGGCCAGATCCTCCATCGGCCAGTTGTCGAGCACGTCCAGCCCCATGTCCGGGGCGAATTCCGGCGGGGCGTCGGCAAGGCAGATGTAAACGAACCCGTTCCACTGTTTCAGATGCACCGGGAACAGCCCTTGCGCGGCGCGCTCAAAATCCGCCGTCGGCGTGGCATAGCCGGTCGAGACCAGCCGCCCCGCCGTGTCATAGGCCCATGCGTGATAGGGGCATTTGATCAGCTTGCCGTTAAAGCTCTCCTGCTCGGCCTGACAGAGCGCCGCACCCCGGTGGCGACAGGTATTGTGAAACGCGCGCAGCGCGCCGTCCGCGTCGCGCAGCAGAAGGATGCTCTGGCCCGCGACTTCGATTCGACGCAATGTGTTTTCAGGCTGCTGGTCGTGACGACCCGCATAGACCCATTGCCGCGCCCAGATCGCAGCACTTTCGCGCGCATGCCAGTCCGCATCATAATAGGCTCGCGCGGGCAGCCCTTCGGGGCAGTGATCCAGCAAGGGCGAGTCCGGGGTCAGGTCGGCGTTCATCTGGCCTCCTTGGGCGACTGCCCGCGGGTCTGCACCGCGCTGTGGCGCAGATCGGGCACGGCGGAATGCTAAACCGGCACCCGGCATCTTACCAAGTCAAATTCGCAGGCGCAGGTGCGCTGCCCGGGTGAATTTGCCATTGCGCTTGAAGCCCAGCTTGGGCAAGCATCCTGCCGGGGGATGCCAGCGCCACACTGCCCAAATTTGCGCCGATTTCACGACGCGCAGACCATAGTGCGCGAAAATATCTGGCTTTTGCCCCAAAATAATTTACCGTTTGGTAAAAATAATACCAAACAGCGGAGAGGATACATGATGACCCAGCCCAAGACACAGCCAGGCAGCCTGACACGGCGGCACTTTCTGACCACGGCGGCCGGTGCGGCACTGGCCACGGCAGCGACGCTCAGCCCCGGCCGGGTGATGGCGATGGACCCGATCAAGACCGCAGGCATCTATACCGTCCCTGTGGAACAGCAATGGGTCAGCCGCATCCACAAGGCCGCGCTGACCGCGCAGGAACGCGGTGATATCGAGTACACTTTCTCGGAAAATGTCAGCAACACCGACTATGCCCGCGTCATGCGTGAATATGCCGAGAGCGGCTATAAATTGATTATCGGTGAGATTTTCGCTGTCGAGGCGGAAGCGCGCGAAGTGGCCGCAGAATACCCCGAAATCGCGTTCATGATGGGGTCGAGCTTCAAGCATGACGATGCGCTGCCGAACCTGGCGGTGTTTGACAACTATATTCAGGATGCCTCGTATCTCAGCGGTATCGTCGCTGGTGCCATGACCAAGACCGGCAGCATCGGCATGGTCGGCGGCTTCCCGATCCCCGAGGTGAACCGGCTGATGCATGCCTTCATGGCAGGCGTCAAGGAAACCCGCCCCGATGCGAAGTTCCAGGTCAGCTTTATCGGCTCGTGGTTCGATCCGCCCAAGGCCAAGGAAACAGCGTTCGCGATGATCGAGGGCGGCGCGGATCTGCTCTATGCCGAACGCTTCGGTGTGTCGGACGCGGCGCAGGAAAAAGGCGTGCTGGCCATCGGCAACGTGATCGACACCCAGTCCGACTATCCCGAAACTGTCGTCGCCTCGGCGCTCTGGCATTTTGAGCCGACGCTGGACCACGCTATCGAAGAAGTCAGGAACGGCACATTCAAGGCGGCGGATTACGGCGTCTACTCCTTCATGAAAGCGGGTGGCTGTTCGCTCGCCCCGCTGGGAACGTTCGAGGGCAAGGTGCCCCAAGCGGCGCTTGATCTGGTCGAGACGCGCAAGGCCGAGATCATGTCGGGTGCCTTTGTCACCAAGATCGACGATTCCGAACCGAAGTCGATGTAAATGAGTGCCAAGACCGAGGCGCAGGTTGTCCTGCGCCTCAATTCCATCACCAAGACATTCGGCGCGCTCACCGCGAATGATGCCGTCAGCCTCAGCCTGCACAAGGGCGAGGTGATCGCCCTGCTGGGGGAAAACGGCGCTGGCAAGACGACGCTGATGAACATCCTGTTTGGCCAGTACACGGCCGATTCAGGCACCGTGGAGGTCATGGGGCGTGCCCTGCCCCCGGGCAATCCGCGCGCCGCACTCGATGCAGGCGTGGGCATGGTGCATCAGCATTTCACGCTGGCCGAAGGCATGACCGTGCTGGAAAACGTGACCCTCGGCACACGGTCGCTATGGTCGCTGGGCATGGACCGCGCCGCGGCCCGGGCGCGCATTGCGCAGCTGGCAGCGGATTTCCGGCTGAGCGTCGATCCCGATGCCCGTGTCGGTGCGCTGACAGTGGGTGAACGTCAGCGGGTCGAGATACTCAAGGCGCTCTACCGCGACGCGCGCATCTTGATTTTGGACGAGCCGACGGCGGTTCTGACCCCGCAGGAAACAGACGACCTGTTCGAAACCTTGCGCAAGGCGGTCGCGCTCGGTCTGTCGATCGTCTTTATCTCGCACAAGCTGCACGAGGTCATGGCGATCTCGGACCGGGTGCTGATCCTGCGCCACGGCAAGCTGGTGCATGAGGGCCGCACCAGCGATACCGACCGGCACGATCTGGCCGCGCGCATGGTCGGGGCCGAGGTTGCCGCGCCCAAGGTTGCCAAGGGCGTCCCCGGCCCCGCGCTGCTCCAACTGGGGGCAGTGTCCACCCCTGACGAGGGCAACGCGCCCGGCCTGAAATCCCTGACGCTCGATCTGCGCGCGGGCCAGATCACCGGGCTTGCCGGTGTGTCGGGCAACGGTCAGGCCGCTCTGGCGGGGTTGATCGGCGGGCTGCGCAGCCCGGCCTCGGGCACGCTGATGCTGAACGGCGAGACGCTGCCGCACTGGTCGCCGCGTATGGCAGTGCATCACGGCATTGCGCGCATTCCCGAGGACCGCCACAAGACCGGCACGATTGCCGATTTCGACCTGACGGAAAACGCCATTCTTGAGTGCTACACCGAGGCGCCCTATTCCACGCGCGGCTGGATGCACTGGCACCGCGCGACCGAGTTCACTCAGGAGATTATCAAGACCTATGATGTCCGCTGTCCCGGTCCCGCGACACGCATCCGCTTGCTGTCGGGGGGCAACATGCAAAAGCTGATCCTCGGGCGTGTGCTGGAGGCCAGCCCGCGCATCATCTTGGCCAATCAGCCGGTGCGCGGCCTTGATATCGGTGCGGTCAACTATGTGCACGAACGCTTGCTGGAGGCGCGCGACGGTGGCGCAGCGGTCTTGCTGATCTCCGAAGACCTGGATGAAATCATGGCATTATCAGACGTCATTCATGTGATTTCCGAAGGCCGCCTGTCGCCGGCCTTTGCCCGTGGCAGCATGACGCCGGCAGAATTGGGCGTATGGATGGCGGGCCACGGCTTTGAGGCGGAGCACGCCCATGCGTCTTGAACCCATCGCCAATCCGTCGCTTGCCCGCACGCTCACCCCGCCCGCGCTGGCCATCGCGGCTACTGTCGTGGTCGCCTCGCTTCTGGCGATGGTCGCCGGTGCCAATCCGTTCGGCGTTCTGGGGCTGATCCTCAAGGGCGCGGCAGGCAGCAAGTTCGCGCTGCTGGAGACGCTGAACCGCGCGACGCCGCTGATCTTTACCGGCCTCGCCGTCGCGGTCGCCTTTCGCGCGCGCTTGTGGAACATCGGGGCCGAGGCACAGCTATATGCAGGCGCGCTGGTCGTTGCGGTGTTGGGCACCGGTATGCTGCCCTGGCCGTCGGGGCTGTTGCTGCCCACGCTTGTGATCCTCGCCATGATCGCGGGCGCGCTGGTGCTGCTCGTCCCGGCCTTGCTCAAGGTCCGCTTCGGTGTCGATGAAGTGGTCACGACATTGCTGTTCAATTTCATCTTCCTGCTGTTCGTATCGATGCTGCTGGAAGGCGCGCTCAAGGACCCGATGGGCATGGGCTGGCCCAAATCCGCCCGCCTGATCCCCGAGGCGCGTCTGCCCCGGATCTTTGACGGGCTGCGCCTGCATTGGGGGTTTGGTCTGGCGCTCATCTCTGCCGTGGTCGTCTGGATCATCCAGGCCCGCACCACGCTGGGCTACGAGATGCGCGCCGTGGGACTGAACCGCGACGCGGCCAATTTCGCGGGCATCCCGGTCAACCGGGTGCTGATCAAGACCGCGCTGCTATCCGGTGGCCTTGCCGCGCTGGCAGGTTTCTCCGAAGTTGCGGGCCTGAAGGGATCGCTCACGCTCGATCTCAGCCCCGGCTTTGGTTACACCGGCATCATCGTGGCGATGCTGGCGCTGCTCAATCCGCTGGCCGTGGTTGCCGCGGCCCTGTTCGTCGCGGGTATCTTTGTCGGCGCCGACAGCATGAGCCGCGCAGTGGGCGTGCCGACCTATCTGGCGGATATCATGCTGGCCACCGCGCTTCTGCTGATGGTGCTGGCAATCCTGCTGACCCGGTTCCGCGTGGTGAGGGAGTAACCGATGGACCTGTTCGATATCCTCCTCTCCGCCAGTTTCTGGACCGCCGCGATCCGCATCGCCTCGCCGCTGATCTTTGCCACGCTGGGCGAATTGATCTGCGAGCGCGCGGGCATTCTGAACCTCGGCATCGAGGGGATCATGGTCGCGGGCGCCTTTGCGGGCTGGATGGCGGTCTATTCGGGCGTTGACCTGTGGACCGGCGTTGCGGTCGCCTTTGTCGTGGGCGCTGCCTTCGGTCTGGTGCATGGCCTTCTGACCGTGCCCTTTGGCCTGTCGCAGCATGTGGTGGGCCTTGGCGTCACGTTGCTGGCCACGTCTCTGACCTATTACACCTACCGTCTGGCCCTGCCCGAAGTCACCAGCCCGCCCAAGATCGAGGCATTCCAACCCTACGAGGTGCCTTTGTTGTCGGACATTCCCCTGATCGGTCCGGCACTCTTTGCGCAGACGCCGCTGACCTATCTCGCCTTCGCGCTGGTCGTTATTGTCTCGCTGGTGCTCTATCGCACGCCGCTGGGACTGGCGCTGCGCGCGGCCGGAGAAAACCCGGCTGCGGTGGCGGCGCAGGGGCTGTCGGTCACCGGGTTGCGCGTCGGCGCGGTCGTTGTCGGCAGCGGGCTGATGGCGGTGGGTGGTGCATTCCTGACCATGTCCGCCTTTGACAGCTTCTTCTTCGAGATGGTCAACGGGCGTGGCTGGATCTGCATCGCGCTGGTGGTCTTTGGCGCGTGGCGTCCGGGCAAGGCGCTCTTGGGCGCGATCCTCTTTGCCGCCTTCGACGCATTGCAAATCCGCATTCAGCAAACGCCGATGGGGGCCAACGTGCCCTACCAGGTGTTCCTGATGATGCCCTATTTCCTCAGCATTCTGGCATTGATCGTCATGTCGCGCCGCGCCGAAGTGCCCGCCGCCCTGATGGTGCCATTCAACAAGGGAGAACGCTGATGTTCGATCTTATCGTCAAGGGCGGCACGCTGCCCGATGGCCGCGTCACCGACATTGGTATTCGTGGCGGCAAAATCACCGCGATTGAAACGCTTGAGGCGCAGGCGGGCGAAGTCATCGACGCCACCGGCGATCTGGTCGCGCCGCCGTTTGTCGATCCGCATTTTCACCTTGATGCCACGCTCAGCTACGGCAAGCCGCGCATCAATGCCTCGGGCACGTTGCTGGAAGGGATCGGCCTGTGGGGCGAGTTGAAACAGATCGTCACCCAAGAGGAAATGGTCACCCGCGCGTTGGAGTATTGCGACTGGGCAGCGTCATTGGGCCTGCTGGCAATCCGCAGCCATGTGGACACCTGCGATGACACGCTCAAGGGCGTCGAGGCGATGCTGGAAGTGCGTGAAAAGGTCAAGAATTACATCGACCTGCAACTGGTCGCCTTCCCGCAGGACGGGCTGTATCGCGACCCGACGGCGCATGCCAACACGCTGCGCGCGCTCGACATGGGCGTGGATGTCGTCGGCGGCATTCCGCATTTCGAGCGGACCATGGCGGATGGCGCGGCCTCGGTGCGCGAGCTGTGCCAGATCGCAGCGGACAGGGGCCTGATGGTCGACCTGCACTGCGACGAGAGCGACGATCCGCATTCGCGCCATATCGAGACGCTGGCGCAAGAGACCCACCGCCACGGCCTCGGAGGCCGGGTCGCGGGCAGCCATCTGACGTCGATGCATTCGATGGACAATTACTATGTGTCCAAGCTGCTGCCGCTCATTGCCGAGGCGGGCGTGGCCGCGATTCCCAATCCGCTGATCAACATCATGCTACAGGGCCGCCACGACACCTTTCCCAAACGCCGTGGTCTCACGCGGGTGAAGGAGATGCAGGCGCATGGCATCACCGTCGGCTGGGGACAGGATTGCGTACGCGATCCGTGGTATTCTCTGGGCACCGGCGACATGCTGGACGTGGCCTTCATGGGGCTGCACGTGGCCCAGATGAGCAGCCCCGACGAGATGGCGCGCTGTTTCGACATGGTGACCAACCAGAATGCCAAGATCATGGGGCTGGAGGGGTATGGCCTGCATGTGGGCGCGCAAGCCTCGCTTGTCGTGCTGGATGCGGGCGACCCGATCGAGGCGCTGCGTCTGCGCGCGGCCCGGCTCTGCGTGATATCCAAGGGCCGCGTGATCAGTCGCGCGCCCCGCATGGATGCCGCGCTGTCGATTCCGGGACGCCCCGCAAGTGTACGGCGGCGGCACAAGGTCGATTGACCCCCGGACTCTGCTCCGCTCACGTGTCGGAACTGCGGAGCGTTTGAACCCAAATTCGTCGTTTCTGATCGAGTCATTCGCTGCCGGACCGCTATAAGCACGACAATGACCACTCCGGTCAGTCACTTGCCAAAGGCGTGCGCGATGTTTCTCTCTGTATTCGACATGTTCAAGGTTGGCGTCGGCCCGTCTTCGTCGCACACGATGGGGCCGATGGTGGCCGCTGCCCGGTTCCTCGACAAGATGCGTGCGGCGCCCTTTGCCTGCGCGGGCGTACATGGCACGCTGCATGGTAGCCTGGCCTTTACCGGCGTCGGCCATGCCACTGACCGCGCCACGATCCTCGGGCTGGCCGGGTTCCTGCCGGAAACCTATGACCACGAGAAGGCCGAGGCCACGCTGGAGGAGATCCGCGCCACCCATACCGTTTCGCCCCCCGGGCTTCCGGTTCTGGCATTCAATCCCAAAGAAGACCTGGTCTTTGATTTCGGCCCCAACCTGCCGGGCCACGCCAACGGCATGATCCTGCGCGCCACGGACAGCCAAGGCGACGTGATCCTGCAAGAGACTTATTATTCCATCGGTGGCGGCTTCGTGATGACCGAGGCCGAGCTGGCCGCGGGTCGCAATACCGACGAGGGCGATCCGGTCCCCTACCCGTTCAAAACCGCCGCGGAAATGCTCGACATGGCCGAACGTTCCGGCAAGACCATCGCCGAGATGAAGCGCGCAAACGAGATTTCGCGCAATGGTCAGGTCCATCTGACCAGTGGCGTGAAACGCATCTGGCAGGTGATGAACGACTGTATCGAGCGCGGCATGACCACGGATGGCATCCTGCCCGGCGGGCTGAATGTGAAACGCCGCGCCAAGGGCATCCACGATGCACTGGTCGCCGAGCGCGGTACCAACCTGAACGCGCCGCACAAGATCAACGACTGGATGAGCGTCTATGCCATGGCCGTGAACGAAGAAAACGCCGCTGGCGGACAGGTCGTCACCGCCCCCACCAATGGTGCGGCTGGCGTGGTGCCTGCGGTGATCCGTTACTGGCTCGATCACGTGCCCGGCGCGAACGAGGCACAGGTTGAGGATTTTCTGCTGACCGCTGCCGCCATCGGCGGGCTGGTCAAGTGGAACGCGTCGATTTCCGGCGCCGAGGCGGGCTGTCAGGCCGAAGTGGGCAGCGCCGCCGCAATGGGCGCAGCGGGCCTTGCCGCAGTGCTTGGCGGGACGCCCACGCAGATCGAGAACGCCGCCGAGATCGCGCTGGAGCATCACCTCGGCATGACCTGCGATCCGGTCAAGGGGCTGGTGCAGGTGCCCTGCATCGAGCGCAACGGGCTTGGCGCGATCAAGGCGGTGAGCGCCGCATCGCTCGCCCTGCGCGGTGATGGCACGCATCTGGTGCCGCTTGACGCCTGTATCGAAACGATGCGCCAGACCGGCGTGGACATGAGCGAGAAATACAAGGAAACGTCGCTCGGCGGCCTCGCGGTCAACGTCCCGAACTGCTGATGGCTACTCAGGAACGGCCCGGGCTGGGCATTGCGCTGATGGTCGGCTTCGCGGTGCTGGCACCGGGGATGGACAGTTTCGCCAAACTGATCGGCGATACCATCGCCGTGGCGCAGGTCGCCACGTTACGCTTTGTCATGCAGGCCGCCTTGCTGTTGCCGCTGGCCGCCGCGATGGGCTGGCTGCATTGGCCCGGCCGGGCCGAGACCGCGCTGCATCTGGTGCGCGCGGCTTTGATGCTGGTGGCCACCGCGCTATTCTTTCAGGCGCTTCAAGTTCTGCCGATCGCCGACGCGCTTGCCATATTCTTTATCGAGCCTTTCATCCTGACGCTACTGGGCGGGCTGATCCTGCGCGAGCCGATCGGCCCGCGCCGCTATGTTGCCTGTACGGTCGGGTTCGCGGGCGCGCTGCTGATCATCCAGCCGTCCTTTGCCGCCTTCGGACCGGTGGCGATGCTACCGCTGGGCACGGCGCTGCTGTTCGCCTTTTACATGATCCTCACCCGGCGCATGGCGACGCAGATGCACCCGATCACGTTGCAGACCTATACCGGGCTCGCGGCGGCATGTCTGGGGCTGCCGGTGCTGCTAGCCTTCGATGGCTCCGGTATCGCGGCGCTCGACCCGGCCTGGCCGGACAGGCAGGCGATCTGGCTGTTGCTGGGGATGGGGATCTGCGCGACGCTCAGCCATATCTGCCTCAGCTTCGCACTGAGCTTTGCGCCGGCCTCGTTGCTGGCACCGATCCAGTATCTCGAAATCGTCAGCGCCACGGTGCTGGGTCTTGTGATTTTCCGGGATTTCCCCAATGCGCTCAGCCTGATCGGGATCGCGCTGATTATCGCATCTGGCCTTTACGTGTTCGTCCGCGAGCGTCAGTTGCATCTCAAGCGCCGTCCCCTGCCCGCACCATAAGGCGCGCGGTAGGATCGGGATAACTGTCGCTGCGCGGGGCCGGGCTTCAGCTCGCCACGTCGCGCCCTACCAACGTGCGGGCGCCGCCAGCAACGCGTCGGCCACCAATGTCAGATGCACCCGTGGCACCATCACCAGCATCTTGGGCGCTGTCAGCGACAGATGCACCGCACCCTTGGCCCGGTTTGACGTGCCGATCTGCCCGTCGGGGGCAAAGTTCAGCCCCGCGATCGGCCATGTCAGCCCGTCCGACACGCCTTCGACCGCGCCCATGGGAAACAGCGAGACAGGACAATCCTTGGGCAGGTCCAGCTTCAGGCTGGGCGGGCACAAGAACACCACATCATCGCTGCCGACCAGCAGACAGCGGTGGTGAGGGTGGCAGACCAGCGTGTTGCACGCCGCCAGTTGATGATCCAGCCGGGCGCCACTGAACCCCAAACCAACGATCAGCGGGGCCTCGATATTGCGAAGACATTTGTCGAAATCACTGCTATCCTGCTCGGCGATCGGATGCAGACGCTCTGCCGGGATGCGTGTCCGGGCGTCGGCGCTGATGGAATCGAAATCGCCGATCACGGCCTCGGGCATCACGCCCTGTGCCAGCGCCGTATCGGCCCCACCATCAGCGGCCACGACCCAAGGCGCGATCGCTTGCGCGGCCGTAAGATCGGCATAAGCCACGTTTGCACCGCCAATCAGTGTGACTGGCCCTGAATCGTGAACAATCATTCTAAAATTCTCCTGATTACCCACTATTTAGGAAACAGACCACATTCTCGACACGAAATGATACGGTAAACATCCCAGATTCGGACGTCTTTCGACGCGGCAAACATGGTACATAATGTCATTGCAGGCAAAGCAAGGCGAGCACCCAATGGTTAGTACCAGTAAGATACTTACAGTCTCCTATGGCACTTTTTCGTGCACCCTCGAAGGATTCGATGACTCTTTCGATACAATGAAGGCAATTGCCGAATATTTTCGTGACTTGGCGGCCGACGACCGTTACTTCGGGGCGGAACCGCCGACACCCGATGCCGAAATGCTGGCTCGGATTGCCGAGCGCGAGATCGCGCGGCGGGTCGAGGCGCATGACGACAACGGTCAGATTGTGCTCCGCACGGGCGCTGCCACCGCCCTGACCGATGCGGCTGCCACAGCAGCCCACTCTGCCGTGTCTTCTGCTCGGGACACGGCAGAGGCGCCTGCCGCCGCGGCCCCTGCGGCTGAAAGCGCCGTGAGTCCGGCCCGCGCCCAAGCCCCTGCATCGCCCGCCACGCAAAACACAGCCGAAGCCGATATTGCCGACACCTCGGGCGCCGACATGTATCAGGCGGCCGAAACGGTCACGCCTGCCCCGGTCCAGGAGGCGGAAAGCGTCGCGGACAAGCTGCGCCGCATCCGCGCCGTCGCCGCGCCGGCCAGCCCCCGGTACGATGACACCTATACCGAGGACGAACATGCGCAGGATTTCCTGGGCAGCACGGCCGAGGACCTGAATGCCGCGCTCGAGATGGACGACGCCAACGAACCCATCGACGCCCTGCCCGCCAGCGATGCCTATGAAGGCGAGCAAGACATTCCGGCGCAGTTGATCGTTGACGCACTCCCTGACGCGGACGCTGAGGACGCGGCCCTTGAAGCCGCTGCCAGCAAAGCGACCGAAGAGGCATCTGCCGCCGCCGAAATGCCTGAAATGCCCGACGCCGCCGCCGATCAGGAAGCCGTCCCGACACCGGGTGACGACGTCGAAGATCAGGCAACGGTCGACGCACTGCAGGACGATGACGCGGAAGATGAAGATGCCGTTGCATCCGACGCAGCGGAGATTGCAGAAGCGGAGAGCCTGCAGGCAGATGACGATGTCGCCACAGCCAAGGCCTCGGAAGGCAGCGACGACGACGAAACTCTGGAATCGCTTTTCGTCGAGGCAGAGGAGCCCGCGGATGAAGCGCTGGCGGATGAAGACGCTGTTGCAGAAGTTGAGGTTGAAGAAGAACAGGACGACAGCGATGCCGAGATGCTGGAAACGCTTCTCGACACCGCAGATGAGCCCGCCCTTGAAGACACCGATTTCGCAGAGGACAGCGCTGAAGGCGTTATCGACGACGAGGACTCGCTCGACAGTGAAGATGCGCCAGTTGACGGGGTCGAAATCGAACTGGCCACCGAAGACACTCTGGCCCAGTTGATGGCTGACGCCCTGCGCGATGACTCCCCCGTCACCGCCCTGGCAGAACACAGCAAGGACGAGAGCGCCGAGGCGGAAACCTCCGCAGCTGAACCGCCGCTCGCGGCTCGCGTGATCAAGGTCAAGCGCAGCGAAATCGACGACGCCATCGCTGATGGCACCTTCGTGGAAGTGCAGCACGACAGCGCCACATCATCCGAATCGGACGACGACATCGGCCTGTCCGATCTTTCGCCGCTCAGTGACGAGGACGAGGCAGAACTGCGGAACGAGTTGGCCGCCGTCGAGGCCGAGCTGCAACAGGCCCGCGGCGCCGCCCAGCCCGGGAGCGCCGACGAGGCCGAGCAGAAGCGCGGCAAGCGTCTGGCACCGCTGGAAGCCGATGATCAGGCTCCACGCATGTTCGACGAGGCAGCAACCCAACTTGAAGAGCCGGAATCGCACGAACGCCGCAACGCGATCCAGCATCTGCGCGCTGCTGTCGCCGCCACCAAGGCCGAACGCAGTGCCGGTGGAGAGATGCACGAAGACGTGGATGACAAGCCTTACCGTCTTGACTTGGAAAGCGCCGTGCGCCCACGCCGGCCACAAGCCGTCATCGGCAGCGGCGAGCGGCTGGCCCGTTCCGAGCGGCCAAACCGCGAGCGCCCGAACCCGCTGAAGCTGGTGGCCGAGCAGCGGATCGACACGCCCCCGTCCGAACCGATTCGCCCGCGCCGCATCAGCCGCGCTGATCTGGGCGCAAGCCCTCGCCGCGACGCCGCCAGGGCCGAAGCCCGCAAACCGGACGACGCGGAAAAGCCCGCGACCACAGCACCGGCGGCAAAGGATGCCGGTGGCTTCACTGGTTTCGCCGAAGAAATGGGCGCCCGCGACCTTCCCGACCTGCTCGAAGCGGCAGCGGCCTACATGTCCGATGTCGAAGGACAGCCCGAATTTTCGCGCCCGATGCTGATGCACAAGCTGAAAGAAGTCAGTGCCGCCGACTTCTCGCGCGAAGAAGGGTTGCGGTCTTTCGGCAAGCTACTGCGCGACGGCAAGTTGCAAAAACTCAAGGGCGGCCGGTTCACCGTGACCGACGCAACCGATTTCCGGCCCCGGTCGCGCGCGGCCGGCTAATTTTTCCCCAGGTCTGATTGCAAGACCTCACCTTCCCCTGCCCGGCACCGCGTGCCCGGCGGGGGTTTCTTTTTCTACCCCCTTTGCAACTGCGAAGAGGACGCCTATATTCATCTTGTCCCCTCGGGGACTATGGACATAAACGCGCTCGTAATAAGCGGATCGGACCCGGGGGCGGTACCCGGCGACTCCACCAATATCCCTTCATTTGGGGGACAATGGGGTCGAAACAGGATCGACGAACGTCTAAAGGGGTTATGCTTTGTCTCGGCTGTCTGCCACCGTTATCGGCGAAACAAGTACAATTGCAAATGACAATCGTGCTCCAGTAGCGATGGCCGCGTAAGCGGTCGGAGAGACTGAAACTTAAGTCCTTGCGCCTAGCCGCGTAAGGCGGGGTTCGCAGGCACCTGGCAACAGAAGCCTGCACTTTCCCCCTTTTCCGATAGCACTGGCGGTTTTTTGCCAGTTGCCGCGATCAGCCCGCATGCTCCATGGCCTTAACGGCAAGCCGGATGTAACCCCGCGCCGTGCCAACAAACAGCACGCTGTCACCGGGATTTTCTTTTGTTTCACCCTGCTTGACGTTAGGGTCAACCGATACCGCATCCAATTCAGGGGTTTGGCTTATGTCCAACCGAAAATTAGTGGAAACCTGGTTTCGCCGCGTCTGGGAAGAAGAGGACCTTAGCGCCATTGACGAGATGATGGCGTCTCCTGCCGACACGCACGGATTGGGCGGGTTGACCATGATCGGCCCCGACGACTTCAAACAATTCGCCGAGGCGCTGCTGGGTCAGATCGGCAACGTCAGCACCAAGATCGAGCATTTCATGGAAGACGGCGAGTGGTTCCACGCATTGATCGGGATCACGGCCACTGGCGCCCAGAGCGGCACTCCCATCGACTTCACCGGCCAGACCACGGGAAAGATCGTCAATGGAAAGTTCGAGTCGAACTATAACCATTTCGACTTCATGACGATGTACGAACAATTAGGACATTTGCCGCAAAATACCATGGATTGCTGCCTTTCGGGGCGCAGTCTGGGCTGAGTGGAGCAATCGTGGTGGCAAAGCGTTGATTGACATTTTACCTGATTTCGAACACGTAAACGACTGTGGGGCGTACTACGCCCCCGAGTGGCCTTGGCCCGAAGTCGCATCCACTGCCACAGTCAGAGGATGCAAACTTGTCTAGTCCGAATGAAATCACTCCCGGCCATCTCAGGCGCCTGATTGGCACGCCCGTCTGCCCGGTGGTCGTCGATGTCTGCACGGACGAAGATTTTGCACAGGATCCCCGCCTGATCCCCGGCGCGATCCGCCACCGGCACACCGACATGAACGGGCTGATCGAGCGGCTGCAGGGACGGGCTTCGGTGATCGTCTGCCAGAAGGGTTGCAAGCTGAGCCAGGGGGTCGTCAGCTGGCTGCAATCCAACGGTGCCACCTCCGAATACCTCACGGGCGGCGTGATGGCCTGGCGCGACGCGGGGATGCCGTTGGTGCCGGTCGCTACGATCCCCAGCAATGCGGATGGAACAACCGTATGGATCACCCCGACCCGGCCAAAGATCGACCGCATCGCCTGCCCGTGGTTGATTCGGCGCTTTGTCGACCGCGAGGCCAAGTTCCTGTTCGTTTCAGGGTCAGAGGTGGAGAACGCCGCAGAGCAATTCGGGGCAACGCCATTCGACGTTGAAGGCGTGCATTTCGGCCATCGCGGTGATCGCTGTACCTTTGACACCATGCTGGATGAATTCGAGCTGAAATGCCCGGCGCTGGGGCGGCTCGCACTGGCGGTGCGCGCCGCCGACACCAACCGTCATGACCTGCATCCCGTCGCCCCCGGCCTGCTGGCGATCTCGGTGGGCCTGTCGCGCCAATACAGCGACGACCAGCAACAGCTGGCAGCGGGCATGGCGCTTTACGACGGGCTCTTTCGCTGGGCGCGTGACGGGGCTGAAGAAGGTCATGACTGGCCGCACGAACCGGCCTGAACGAATGCAACATGACAACGTGACGTTGGCAGAGTTCTTGCGCAGCTTTGGCCGTATCGGCCTGCTGTCCTTTGGCGGGCCGGCAGCACAGATCTCGCTGATGCACGAAGAGCTGGTGGACCGGCGTGGCTGGCTGACCGAGCCGCAGTTTCTCGGCGCGCTCA
>Ga0209344_10000826_pt1 | contig 47004 bp, 43 predicted proteins | sample Cruoilmetagenom6_FD_187293 | JGI IMG/M metagenome (GOLD analysis project Ga0209344, IMG submission 187293) | Oil polluted marine microbial communities from Coal Oil Point, Santa Barbara, California, USA - Santa Barbara Oil Seep Sample 6 (SPAdes)... | ecosystem: Environmental > Aquatic > Marine... | reverse complement strand
ACTGCTGGAACCCATCGGAAACGTTCCACCAGCAGAACGAGAAAGGACGTATTATCGTCAACTGGAAGAGTCGGGTGAAGCTGCCTGACTCAAACAAACCGGTCTCCGGAATAACCGGGGCGGTTCAGTTCCCTCAGCGCGCTAGGGTTTGTATCAGTAGTGAGCGCCTGCATACCCAACAGTAGTTTTACCTCTTTTATGCGTGCGTCCATGTTGCGATCCAGCTTATCCACCATTTGGTAAGCTGCTTCTGAGGCGGCATTACCAATATTGGCTTCCATTTGCTGAGCCGACTCTCGCGACGCCACCCAGCCAAGTAGCAGAGTCGTGGCAAACACCAGTGTGGCAATCAAAGCGATAAACCGCGAGCGCAGCGAGAAGCGCGAGAACAACCAAGCATGCACAGACATAATTAGCCATCACCGATAAGGGGAGTTGCTTAATAGCGTATTGTGATTAGGTGAAGGAAAGTACCTTATCCTGGAGGCTTTTGCATTTAACTGATTGTGAATTTTTATTAACTTAAGCGGTGCTTCAATGAGAAAAGGGCCAGCATTGCTGGCCCAAATGGAGGAACTAAAACTCTTCCCAATCTGGCGTGGCACTAGGCAACTTTTTAGATGGATAAGAGTGAGCTGCTGCAAAGGCATGCTGTGAAGTAGTCACGGTGGGGATCGTACCCTTATTAGCTGCTCGCTTCAGTTTGAAGGTCGTGACTAACTCGGCCAAACGAGTAGCTTCATCCTGGAGTGAGGCTGACGCGGTGCTGGTTTCTTCAACCAGCGATACATTTTCCTGGGTCGCGGAGTCCATCTGGGATACCGCGGTGCTGACTTGGCTAATGCCCGACTCCTGCTCCTTTGCAGCTAGAGCAAGCTCTTGCATCATTTCCGTCACTTTGCGAATAGCTTCGTTGATATCTGCCATATCATGGCCATTTTTCGCTGCTTGCTCTGCGCCGACGACAATTCGCTGTGAGATATCTTCAATCATAGTGCGTATCTCTTTTGACGAGGTGGAGGTCTTTGTTGCTAATGAGCGCACTTCACTGGCGACCACCGCAAACCCCCTGCCATGTTCACCTGCACGAGCAGCTTCTACCGAGGCATTCAGTGCCAAAATATTGGTTTGAAAGGCGATAGAGTCAATCACCTGAACAATGTCATGGACTTTGTGCGAGGTTTCTTCTAATTCCCGCATCAGTAGGCTGGTGCGTTCAGATGCCTGCTTACCACTATTCGCCTGTTGCGCGGCGTCCTGGGTCAATTGCTGTGCTTGACTGGCAGTGTCAGCGTTCTGCCGCACAATTGATGAAATTTCATCCATACTTGCGGCGGTTTGCTGCAAAGCTGCGGCTTGTTGCTCTGTGCGTGAGGCGAGGTCTTGGCTGCCGCTAGCAATTTGCTTCGAGCTAGAGGCGACGGCCTCGCTACTTTGATTAAGCGTACCGATCATCTCTTCCAGGCGCTCCTGCATATCTTCCATGGCACTATAAAGACGGCCAATCTCGTTACGCCCTAGGACGTCGATATGACTTGTCAAATCTCCCTTTGCAATGTTTTCGCATATTCTGACGGCCCGCTGGAGAGGGTTAATAACAAGCCGATTAATTACTATTTGCACAACAACGTAGAGCACAATCGCGGTTAAGATGAGAACGCCTACGGTAATGCCAAAAATGACGCTTTCGCGCTGTGCTTAAGAGTGAACTTGGTTACCTCTACTCAGTGCATAATCATTAAAATGACTGATCGCAGTGCTAAAGCTGGAGAACTTCTGATTAATGGGGTCACGGTATTCATCCAGTGCCTCATAACGCTCATTGGCTAAATCACTTCGTAAGGTGTCAGTGACAATAAGGTTGTAACTATCGACAATTTCATCGATTAGTGGGCGACGATCAGAATCACTTGGGAGCTCAAGGCGAGTAAGTTCTGCGATACGTTGGTCGGAGTTCTCCAAACCCACCAGTGCTTCTCCTAGCGCACGCCCAGCATAGTTTTCGTTGCCATTGCGGTAGTGCTGTGACATACGCTCTAGCCTTACCCGTACTTCCATTAGGTTTGTTTCTGCACGGTTAGCAGCACTCGCTTGTTGAGCGCTGATCTCATTGATTTCTGCCAGCAGCTTTGCAGCTTCGCGTTCCGCCATGGCGCCCATGCCACCCAAAAGGATAAGCATGGCTAAAAGCACAATCAGTGCCCCAGCAATCACTCTCTTAACGGATATGTTTCGCATTGATACTTCTCCTAATACTCCCCGCACCTGAATTGGTGCTTAGGGGAGTTTTAAAAGGTATCAATTGACCGTTAACAACAGCGGCTTGATTAACTTATCTTTAGTTTGTGATATTAAAAAATGCTCAATCACGATAAAGTCGTATAGTTAAATGTTTTTTTTTAACTTGCTGTGGAATATCTTTGATAAACAGTTCTTTGGTAAAGATCTGTTTGGTAAGTGTATTGCCGCTAAAGCGCCTTATACATCACATAGGTGTCAACAAAGCCATGGCGCGCATGGCGGTAAGCGTTAGGCACGGTACCCACAATGCTAAAGCCAAGCTTTTGCCATAAGGCGACGGCCACTTCATTGGTGGCCACTACGGCGTTGTACTGCATGGCTAAAAACCCAAGTTCACGGGCCTGCTGCTGGGAGTGCTCACACATGGCACGCGCTACGCCTTTGCCCCGTGCGGCGGGGGTCACCATATAACCACAGTTACATATATGATCGCCGGGGCCAGCCGCGTTAGCTTTTAGGTAGTAAGCGCCCAGCAGTTGGCCATTTTCATCTTTGGCAACCACACTGGCGTTTGGCGTTTTACACCATAGATCGCGGGCGGCTTCAAAGCTGATATCCGGAGCAAACGCATAGGTCTCTTGTGCTGCAACAATGGCCTGGAACGTAGGCCAGAAAGCAGCAAAATCGTCATCCGTTACTGGGGAAAACGTGAGTGTGGTCATAACTATCCTGTGCAGCTAAGCGCTTATCGGGCGACCTCAGCCACAATCTCGTAGCTGCGTAGACGGTCGGCGTGGTTGTAAAAATCGCTATTAATCATCAGTTCATCGGCACCCGTGCGTGCTTGGAACTCCTCAAGCCCTGCTTTAACTGTCTCTGGCCCACCAATAACGGCCGCGCCTAAAAATTGGCTGACTTGGGCCTGTTCCATCGGCGACCAATCGAGCTGCTCAACCGGCGGCTGTGACTGAGTCGGCTTGCCGCGAATAAGGTTTAAAAACTTCTGCTGTGCTGTTGTGGCCAAGTAGTGAGCCATCGCATCGCTCTCTGCGGCCATCACGGGTAGTCCGACCATGGCGTGGGGCTTATCCAGGTGCTCCGAGGGGCGGAAGTTATCACGGTATAAGCGCAGCGCTTCAAATAAATAGCCCGGTGCGAACTGAGCCGCAAACGCGAAGGGCAAGCCCAGTTTGGCTGCCAGCTGCGCGCTGTAACCGCTGGAACCGAGCAACCAAATAGGCACATGGGTACCTTGGCCAGGCACCGCTTTCACACGCTGCTGGGGCTCTGCATCGGCTAAGTAGCTGCGCAGCTCATTCAGCAGCTGCGGAAAATCATCGACCCCTGCGTGGGCGTTGCGGCGCATGGCCTGCATGGTGGCACCGTCTGAGCCAGGCGCACGGCCTAAGCCCAGATCAATACGACCAGGATAGAGCGTTTCCAGGGTGCCGAACTGCTCAGCAATCACTAGCGGCGGATGGTTAGGCAGCATAATCCCACCGCTGCCCACGCGGATGGTGGATGTTTGCCCCGCTATGTGGCCAATCAGAACAGCGGTGGCTGCACTGGCAATGCCGGCAATATTGTGGTGTTCGGCGAGCCAGTAACGGGTATAGCCTAGCCGCTCGGTTAATTGCGCCAAGGCGACACTATCCCGGAAGGTCTCTGCGGCACTGCCGCCCTGGCGAATAGGCGCCAGATCGAGGACGGAAAGTGCCGTGGAAGCTAGTTGGCTCATGGGTCACCTGCAAATTAATTCGTGGGCGCGTAGCGTGAAAAATTACTTAGCGCGCTTGGTAATTACACGTTATGCGGCCAGTGCAGATGAATTGCAAGGTGTTGCCTGCTTAGGTGTACATTGGAGTAGTGCTAATCCTCACTCAAGCGGCGGTGTGGGGCGAATAAGGATTTCATTGACGTCTACATGGGCAGGCTGAGCAAGCGCATACACCACTGCATTGGCGATGTCGCGATCTTCGAGGGCATGGGCCGGCGGTTCATCAAAAAAGGGGGTGTCGACCATCCCTGGTTCAATCAGCGTCACGCGCATGCCAGTGCCACGGAGCTCTTCACGAAGGTTATAGCCGATGCCCGTTACCGCCCATTTGGTCGCGCTATACATAGAGCCTGGGATGGTCGTGCGGCCTGCCGCTGAGCCGGTGAGCAATACATGGCCTTTGCTGCGTTTAAGGGCGGGCAAACAAGCTTGAATAGTGAGGCCCACCCCATAGATATTGGTGAGAATCATCTCACGCCATGCTTCGTGGTCGGCTTCACTAAAGCCGCCGGGCGAGCCACCACGACCAGCGTTGGCAAAAATGCCATCCAGACGGCCAAAGGTTTCCAGTGCTTGCTCAACCATGGCCTGCTGCTGTTCCATATTGGTCACGTCCAGCCCGCAGGTCAGCACGTTTTCCGGCCCTAGCTCTTGCGCCAGTGCGGTGAGCTTGTCGCTAGAACGTGCAGCGAGTACTAACTTATAGCCTTCACGCGCGGCTGCACGGGCGGTGGCTGCGCCAATACCGCTAGATGCGCCGGTGATTAATAGCACGCGGTGTTGCATGGGGGTGCGCTCCTTGCTTGGTCAGTCAAGTGAGCTTTTAGCATGGCTAAGGTGACAGCATACTGCAAATATAGGCTTAACCAGCTTGATACTGTGCTGCTAACTGACGGCTAACGGGAACCCCATCTACTTTACGCTTTAGCATCTTTACGTTTTAGCATTGCGGAGAGATCGAGAATAGCTTGGGCCATATCCGCCATGCTTTTGCTTTGATCCATCGAGGTTTTACGCAGAAAGCGGTAGGCCTCCTCTTCGCTCATTTCCTGATGAGCCATGATCAGGCCCTTGGCGCGTTCAATCAGTTTGCGTTCTCTTAGCGCTTTGCGGGTATTTTCGAGTTCATCGCTAAGCCCCTGTAAGCGACTGGCCTGTGCCTGGGTGAGCTCAATCAGAGAGCGACCTAATGGTGAGGTTAAGGCGTTGGCGGTCAAATCACCTAACGGTTGCCCATCATTAAGCGCCAGCAGCTGTTCGCACGGAGCCGGTGCATACGTATAAGGCTGCGTTTTAGCTTTCTCTAAAGCATCCTCGGCTTGAGCAATTTTGCGGTGGCAAAGCACGCTCAGCTGTGAGATTAGCGCATCTTCCACCATTTTCATTGAGTCGATACGCAGAGTCGTCAATTCGTACCAAGTTTCACCCAGCTTATCAGGTGTCTCTTTGGGCGGGGATTGCGTTGCCGACGAGCGCTGGCAGGCGATATCACGCAGGTGACAAATACCTGAGAGCGTGCGTGTTGACAGCTCTTTTTGCCATGCTTGCTGCGCTTCGGGGGTCGCAAACTCTACAAAAGTGTCAAAGCAGCGCTGTTGATCCGTCATTAGCTGGTTTAGCAAGGCGCGGTGGGGCTCGTCGAAGTGACCATGGGTGAAGCCAAAGGCGCCGCAGGCGCGCTCCTGACCCGCCAACTCTTTGCCCTGCATCAAGTGGAAAATGGCTACTAGCGTACGGGTGATGTCGGGATCGATAGAGGTGTCAGCGGCCTCAAATACAATGGATAGCAGTCCGCTGGTCAGCTGGTTAAAGGCCTGAGTCGCCGCATCGGGCGTGATTGCAAAGGTGTCAATGGCTTGGCGAAGGGCGCCAAGTTCGTCAAGCGCATACCAAACGGCGGCGATCCGGCGCAGTAAGCGCGCGGCGGCCTGGGGACGGGCCTCCTCGCTGAGCGCTTCCAGCCGTTGGCGCATTAATGTTTCGGCTTGCTGGCTGTGCTGCCGGTAGGTATCGCGGCGGGTTTTGAAACGTTGCCCCTGGGAAACCAGGTAAATCGTCGATGCGCCCCGTTCACGCTGGAGCATATGAATAAAGCGACTGATGTCGCCAACAATATCGACGGTGGTGGCAAGGTGAGTAAGGTTGTCGATATCGCAACGAATGGCGGTTAAGAGCAGTTGCTGCGCTGAAGACATAGAAAGTTCCTTAGTGGCTTGCCACCTAAATGAGGCTCTTCGTCATTCGGTATGGAATTATTTCTGTCAGCCTGACAGCTGACCTGTGGGAGGTAGCTTTAGCTCGCGACCGTTTAGGCTGCCAGCCTGACAACACCGGGGTACCTTCGGTACCCTTCGCCGAAGTGTCGGACCACCGCTGGAAGCGGCCTCCCACAACAGACAGTTGGCTTGGTGGTTTCTGTCTGAACCGTGAAGCACAAAATGTGCCGGTTACTATTCAATCCACATTAGATGACGAATAACCCTAAATGAATACACTCCCATACTGCTAAGTAGCTGGATGGGAGTGTACGCGAGTGTACTGGAAAGCGTTTAACGTAACGACAGAGCGCCCGCGCCTACATCATCACCTACTGCGTCGCTATACGCTTTAGCCTCTTCTGCTTCGGTAGCATCGCTAAAGCGTACCAGCAACACACATGAAGCCAGGATCAGTACCGTAAGGCCTAAATAGAACAGACCTTGCTGATAGGTCAGGCTTTCGCTGCGGAACAGAAAGGCAGCGCCTACAGCGCCCACGTTACCGCCAGCGCCAACAATCCCTGCGACAGCTCCCAAAGCTTTTTTGTTAATAAAGGGGACAACACCGTAGGTAGCGCCTTCAGCCATCTGCACAAATAGACTGAACACTAGCATGATGCCAATTGCGAGGCTCAAGACGTGCATCTGCGAGAAAGCCACCAGCGCAATACCTTCGCAAACCAAGGCAATAAACAGCCAACGAACGCGTCCTTTTAGCCCCCCTTGCTTAGCGAAAAGATCCGAGAAGACGCCGCCAAGGGTACGCGCAAAAATGTTCATTAACCCGAACAAACCAGCGATCAGACCCGCTGTGGCCAGGGTAAGGTCAAATTTATCAAAGAAGTAGATGGCGGCGATATTGTTGATCGTCAGCTCCACGCCAAAGCAGAGACCATAGACAACGAACAGCGCCCAAACACGAATATCCTTGGCGGCGGCTAGAAAGCTTTGCGCGGCACCATTTTCGCCTGAAGCTTCAGGCAGTTCACCCCGTGCACGTAGATCGCTGAAATTACCGTTGGGCGCATCCTGGGTGAAGAACCAGTAGCCAATGCCGGTGAAGAACATCACTACGCCAGGCACCATCATCGCCAAGCGCCAGCCAAAGGCTTCATTAACGCCCAGCATCAGCATGCCAGAGAAGATCAGGGGCATCAGAATTTGCGTCGTGCCGCCACCCAAGTTGCCCCAACCCGCGCTGGTTGCATTGGCGGTGCCGACCACATTGGGGGCGAACATCATCGACGTGTGGTACTGGGTAATCACGAAGGAGGCGCCAATAGCTCCAATGGCCAGGCGCGCCAATAGAAAGGTTTCAAAACTGTCGGCCAAGCCAATGCCCATCACCGGGATAGCGCCCAGCAGCAGTAGCCCGGTATAGGTTTTACGCGGACCGATACGGTCACATAGCACGCCAATCGCTAGGCGCACAATCACCGTGATCGCCACCGAAGCAATAATCGTATTGCCGATTTGTGTTTGGGTTAGTGAAAGATCTTCACGAACGATCGCCATGAGGGGGGCGATGCCGAACCAGCCGAAGAAACAGATATGAAACGCGAACCATGAGAAGTGGAAAGCTCGCATCTGAGGGGTAGAGAAGTTAAATAACCGAATGCGGTTGGCTTTGTTGCGTATGTCCATGGGATGGCCTCACGGGGCATAAAACGAGTTGATCGCTACGCAACGCAAACGAGTTAGCGCGTTACGCAAACAATTGACGAGAACATGCCTTCATCGTTGAAGGTCAGGTTCGACGCACTCGTACCCAGCTGGGCCTGGTCCACGCCTACCACCACTGGTAGGAGTTATGCAGGTAGTTTGCCAATTGAATATTTATTTCTAAAAATCATCATCTTAATTTATTTTTGTTGTGAGTTTTAGCGACAAGTGATCAAGGCTATGCTGCATGATTGGGCATGCAGCGACTGTTTTGCGGCATCTTGGTGCTAGAGGGGTGTGATGCGTGAGCCGATCATGTAGCTATTATTCATGTAAATAGACGGCATCAATATCAAGGGTGGAGTGGTTACCGATGGCCTCAAAGTGCTCGCTTAGCCAGCGTTCAGCGGCGGCTTGGCCCTGTTCAAATAGATGGCATAGAAAAGGCCACTCGGAATTGGATTTACTCGAGACAGAGAGCCCCTCAAGCGCCTGCTCGCCGCTGATGCGGTGGAACAACGCCTGTTGGTAGCAGTTTTCGATGCCTTGTTCATCGAGGGCGTGCTTTAGCAGGGCTATCATGCGGATCTCTTTAATCAGTGCTGAATTAAAGGTTATCTCGTTGAGGCGGTTCATAATGGCCGAGGCTGAAGTGGGGACTTCGTTACGGCTGATCGGGTTGATTTGTATCAGCAGAATATCCCTTGCGCTGCACTCCTCCATGAGTGGGAATAGCGCCGGATTACCCATGTAGCCACCATCCCAATACGCTTCGCCGTCGATCTCCACCGCTTGGAACATAAAGGGCAAGCAAGCGGAGGCCATTACCGCGTCAACGCTCATCTCTTCACGGCGGAACACCCGCTGTTTCCCCGTGCGTACGTTAGTCGCCGCCACAAACAGCTTAAGTTGTTGGCATTGTCTCACTCGCTCAAAATCAATGTGATCGGCCACGATATCGCGCAGCGGATTTATGTTGAGCGGGTTGAGTTGATAGGGGGAGGCCACCCGGCTTAACAGATCCATCGCAATAAAACCGGGCGAGTGATCCAGGCTCCAGTTGCCGGTTAATATATCCATGGGGGAACGGCGGATAGGGCTGGCCATACCCGCACGACTCACTGCTTGCCAAAAATCGTGCAGCGCTTGCCGTGCGGTCTCTTTATCGCCACGCGTCAGCGCATCGGCCATTACTACGCCGTTCATCGCACCGGCGCTGGTACCACTGATACCCTCAATTTCAATTCGGTCATCTGCCAGCAGGCAGTCAATGACACCCCAGGTATAAGCCCCGTGGGCGCCGCCGCCTTGTAACGCGAGGTCTAGCTTTTTGACCTTTGCCATATGCTTTTCCCATTGCAGCTGGTGAGGAAATCGGTTCCAGTGACACCAGCATGGCATAGGCGGCGAGATAAGACGAAAGGCTATTTAGCGCACTGGGTTTATTTAAGGCGCACCCGCGAGCGGTGAGTGATGGTTGGTTGAGTATGGCGCCTCAAATATGGCGTGCTCCATGAGGTTGTCCAACTGCAGGGCGAGCTGCTGGCTGGCTTCTTCCATTACACCTAAGGCAGCCAGTTGGCCATTGCGGTCGCCCAAGCGGGCAAACTTCAGTGCTTCGGCACCGCTTTCGTGCATGCGGCGATGGGGTGCGGCCAGCGCTCGATAAGCATCGGTGCGAGCATAGCGTTGGTGGCCTTCACCGTGTTGATGCCAACGGCCCAAACGGCATTGGTGATGATCTTCTAGCAGGGTGTCTGTATTAGCAGACAGTAGCTGCTTATAAAGTCGGCATTTCCACACCGCATGATCAAGCTTAGCCGAGTGTAAAAAAGCAGCGGTGGCGCTGTGATGAATGACCTTATGCATATGCTGAGCCTGGTCAGCAAGCTGACCCACTGTCTGTTTAGCTGTTTGTGCCGAGCGGGCAATCTCATCGTCGGCCAAACGCTTTTTCAATACGGCTTGGGAGTGCTCTCTTACCTGGCTATTAATTTGCTCCATCAGAAGACTGAGCTGGTGGCTCAATTGGTGCATATTAAGTGCTAAGCGGTGAACGTCGTCAGCAATGGCTGCCAACCCTGGCGCTTCCTGGGCAGCGGCGTCAGCGCTACCCAGTAGACCTTGGCTATGGGCCGTTTCAAGCGCCGTGCTAACTGCTAACGCTTGGGCGTGGCCCGCATTACGTGCGAGGGCAACCTGCAATTGGCTTAGGGTATGTAAGGTTTTGGCTAGCACTAACGGGGGCAATGCTTCGGCATGCCCAGTGTCGAGGCAGCGCTGATCAAGGGTATTAACCGCTAGTTCAGCAGCGGCGATTAAATTACTAGTCTCCGTCAGGGTAGCGCGCTCTCCGGCAAGCTGGTCGGCGTATTCCTGAATGCCGCTGTTTAGCGCAGCCAGCATATCCGCGCCTCTCGCCTGAAGCATGCCAATGGATTGTGCTGGTTTCATCAGGCTTAACAGGCGGCAACTGGGGGTGGCAGCGTCAAGCTGAGTGCGTAACTCGGCAACTTCCTGCTCCAGGCGACGAATTTTTTGATACGGGTGAATAAAGGTGAACATGGCAGAGACACCTACGGCAGATAGCAATGCTTTGTGTTAATTTGTCACGAAGTATTGCAGAGGGTTCCCCTCTACGCTTGATCTAACGGCCGTAAATGATGAAATTGAGCTGTCAATTGCCTGCGAGACTGAGGTTGTTAACGCTCACCTTGACTAAAAGCCCCACATTAGCGCTGGGCAAGCTGTGCCGCGGCGGCCGTGCAGCCTAAAAATGCGGAAGTGGCCAGCCACTCGGCATCGGGATAATAAGCGAAAACGTACTGATCTTCTTTCAAGCTGTTTATTAGCGGGTACGTGACGTCTTCACGCACTGCTGGGCAGCCATGGCTGCGTCCGAGTCTTCCCGTTTGGGTGATAAAGGCATCGCTTACATAGTCAGCGCCGTGGATCACAATAGCGCGCTCAAACGCCAAGTCATTAACGTTAGGTTCAAGCCCCTCCAAGCGAAGCGAATAGCCGTTGCGGCCGTAATAGCTGTTCATGGTGCGAAATAGGCCGATGCTGGATTGGTGGCTGTCGGGGGTGTTGGAAAACGTCTCTGCTTGGGCGTCGCCGGAACCTTGGCCGTGGGAGACAAGCTCTTCGAAGAGTAACTTATGCTGGTGCAAATCAAATACCCACATGCGCGGCTCGGTAGACGGTAAGGAGTAATCGATCACCGCCAAGCGCTCGGCATTGGGTTCTGCGCAGTTAAGGGCTTGAGCGGCTAAACGCAGCGCATCGGGAGACGCCTGAGGGGCGAGCTGCTGCAGCTGATGGTGTAAAGGCAGTATGCCGCGGGGCGGCGTTGAATCAACTTGGGCAAAGAAACTGGCAGCGTGTAGCGGTAATGTAAATAATGTAAAAGGTAGAGAAAATAATAACGTGGCAACATTTAAACGCAGAGCCATAAAAGTCGATCCTTAAAGCAATATCAGTCATTATGAAGATTAGCCGACTAAGATAAAAAAACAGGGTCGGTGATGTGGAAGACTATAGTAACGCAAGGAGAGGGCGATGAACGAGATACAGCCACTAAGACAATGGGCGATAGGGGTCGCTCTATGTCTCACGCTTACCCACAGCCCTTTAGGCATTAGCCATGCGTATGCGGATTCAGCGCCATTGCAACAGGCGCTGAATCAACAAGTAAGCGCGGTGGAAGCGCACCCGTTGCCCATTGCTGAATTTTACCAACTGCGCGATGGTCAGCCCGCTTGGCAGGCAGTCAGGGCGGTGGAATCACTGGTTGCCGCACTCAACAGCTTGGAAACCGACGGTTTAACGCCCGAGGATTACCATGCTGACAGGCTGCTTGATGAGTTTCAGCGCAGTCAGGCAAGCAGTGAATCCGCCCAGGCGGCGTTTGATATTAAAGCGACGCGGTCGCTACTGCTGGCGCTGGATCATCTAGAGCGCGGCAAGGTGAACCCGCGAGATGTCGAGCCCCAGTGGGATGCGCCACGCCCTGAACGTAGCTACTCTCTGATGCGCGTTGTGCATGCCGTCGATGATTATGCGCTTGATAACGCTATCGCGCTGGCCCGGCCTTCATCGGCGGCATATCAACAGTTGCGCGACGCTTTGAAGCAGCATTATCAGCTGGTTAACTTGGGGAGCGTGCCCTACCTGGACGCGCGGGATGAGTCGCTTCGGCCTGGGGATGAAGACGACGATGTGAGCGTGCTGCGTCAACGGTTAGCGCTGTGGGGTGAGGCTGATTTACAGGTAGCTGACAGCAGTGCTTATCCCATGATTGGGGTACAGGCGGCGTCTAATCGGCGCATCTTTGACGCACCGCTGGAAGCCGCTGTGAGACGTTTTCAGCGCCGTCATCTGCTACAGGAGGATGGTGTGGTAGGCGAACAAACTCGCCTGGCGTTGAATACCTCGGTGGCGTCGCGAATCGATCAGCTGCGGGTCAATTTAGAACGCGCGCGGTGGATCCGTCCGATGCAGTCTTCCGAGCCACGGGTATGGGTTGATATTGCAGGCTACCGGATGCACTACGTGCGTCCTAACGGACAGCACTGGGATGCCCGTGTAGTGGTAGGAACGCCGCGTCGTGAGACGCCGATTATCCACTCTACGATCAGCCATTTAACCATTAATCCTTCCTGGACAATCCCACCGACGATTATGCGCGAGGATGTATTGCCCCAGGTGCGTGCCGATATCGACTACTTGGCGCGTAAAAATATCCAGGTGATTAGTCCCATGGGCGAACCGCTCGCTGCAGAGGAGATCGACTGGCAGCGCCCTGGCGGCGTTATGTTGCGCCAAGTGGCGGGTGCGGGTAATCCGCTAGGTCGCGTCGTGGTGCGGTTTCCCAACGATGACATGATCTATTTGCACGACACCCCTGCGCGTGGCTTGTTCCGGCGCGATCAGCGTGCACTCAGTTCAGGTTGTATTCGGGTTGAAGGTGTGGCTGAGCTGGCGCAAATGCTGCTGCAAGATACCGGCAGTCGTTACCAAATGAGTTCGCTGTTAAATGGGGGGAGTGATCGTAATGTGAACTTATCCCAGCGTATACCCATTGCACTGCATTATTTAACCGCGTGGCCGAATGCGGAAGGTGAAGTGGAGTTTAGGCCTGATATCTACCGCCGTGATGCAGCGCTACTGGCCGCACTGCAGCGGTCAGTTTAGATAGGTGAAAATATCGTAAGGGTTCTTCGTCATTCAGTGTGGAATTATTTCTGACAGCCTGACAGTTAACCTGTGGGAGGGTGCTTTAGCTCGCGACCGTTTAGGCTGCCAGCCTGACAACATCGGGGTACCTTCGGTACCCTTCGCCGAAGTGTCGGACTACCGCTGTAAGCGGCCACCCACAACAGACAGTTGGCTTGGTGGTTTGTGTCTGAACCGTGAGAAATGTGCTGGTTAATACTAAATCCACTGTAGATGACGAATAACCATCGTAAGCCAATGCAAAACACCGCCTAGTGGCGGTGTTTTGCGTTTGAGTATCCGGTGGCTATGAAGCGGGGCGCTAGTCGTCGCTTTCCTGCTGATAATTAGCCACGCTAACCGGCCCTGTTTCGCCGCTTTCCAGTGTGGCTAATATTGGCGCTGCTTGGTTCTGGAACGCAATAAGCGTGTCGCCGCTCAAACTGGTGTTCTCGGGTAAGGGAACGGTCATCGCATTCACCGGCGAATTGTTAACGATGACTTCATAATGCAGATGTGGACCGGTGCTCCGGCCTGTGTTACCTGACAAGGCAATACGCTCTCCCATGGTCACGTGTTCACCTTGCTTCACCAGCGGGCGGGAGAGGTGCAGGTAGCGCGTCCGGTAGCCATTGTCATGACGGACGACAATATAGCGACCTGCGGCGTGATGGTTACTGACGCGCTCAACAACACCATTGGCGGGAGCCGTTACCGGCGTGCCAATGGGCATAGCAAAGTCGGTGCCGTTATGGGGGCTAATGCGGCCAGTCACCGGGTGCTTCCGGCGTGGATTGAAACCTGAGCTTAACCGATAGCTGCCTTCAAACGGGTGGCGGGCAAAGGCGGGATCCAAACTTCCGCCCTCAGGGGTATAGAAATTATCGTCGTTGGCATTGCGCACTACGGTTAAGTCCATGCGTTCGCCATCGTATTGCACCGCGAGTACGCGAGAATCAAGCGTTTCCCCATCGATCATGTCTGACTCGACTAGAACCTGGAAGCGATCACCGCGGCGGCTGTCACGCCGAAAATCGAGTTTCTTTTCGAGCAGCTTTGTTAGTTCCGTTACCGAGCCGCTGTTCAAGCCTGTTGCCTGGGCGGAGCGTGCAAAACTACCGCTGACGCTACCTGCATAGAGACGCTGAACAGGTTCGCCCTGGCGCTCTATAGTGGTAATGGCAAAGTGGTCTGCATCTTTCTCCAACAAAATGCCATCGCGGGTGTTTTTCATCATCCGCAGCGATAGCAAGCGCCCATCTTCATCTAACTGGTAATCGAAACTATGCCCGGCACGCCAATTAGTTAACATGCGCTGGTCGGGTAAATCTTCCAATAGGGCCATCACTTCGCTGTAGCCAAGGCCTAGTTCATTCTGCGCCAGTACGGCAAACGTTTCGCCGGATTCGACAATATGTGTTTCCCATTCAGGTACAAACGGCTCTTCTGCCGCCAGCTCTAATTCCAGGAAAGAGATATCATCAAATAGCTCAACCCCGTAGTCCTCATAAGAAGTGGCATCGGCTATTTCCACGGAGGAGGAGTCATCTACATCCAGCATGCCACTGGATATCGTTCCCAGTACAATCGCCATATGCAGCGCGCCGTCATCAATACCGCTACTGGCTAGCGTTGTGGTGTTCAGTACTGCGGTATCGCTGCCCAAAACAGGTTGGTCTGCTATATCGGCTTCCGCACTAGATATATCGGCTTCCGCACTAGAAATGACGTCAAGATCAACGATCTCGGTTGCGGTGAGTTCACTGAGGGGGATATTTTCGCGGGTAGCGTCGAGGGCACGTGAGGCGCGGTCGATCGCTTCTGCCACCGGAGTGCGTTCCTGACGCAGGGAAGGAACACCCGGAGTAGAGTCGCTTGGAAGCGGTACCAGCACGCTTTCAAGCGGTGTGTTTATTTGATTTAAATCTTGGTATGTCGTCAATAATTTTTGTGTGCCCAGCACTGTGACCATTGTGGCCACGGGTAACAGTAATAATTTATGCGTACGGGGCAGCGAATGGAGGATTCGCAACATGGGTAAATGGACCGCCGAGTTCGTGATTAAAAGTAACTATAAAGTGAATAAACCCGGAAACCATACCCCATGAAGGCAGGAGTGCATAGACTGTATATCTATACATAAAATGTAATTAAATACAAAAATGGTAACAATAGATAGAGATTACTATTTATAAACACCGTTTGCTAACAAATGTAACCAATAGAGCGTGCTAACTAAATATTCTGAGTGCACTATAGACGAAAACTATGTTTTTAAAAACTCAAATATAACCTGTGTCGAATATTTTTCTGCCGCTAGCCGCTAATCTTAAGCATTTTACAAGCATGGGCGGAAGTGTTGGCTGTTTCCTGGCATCCTAGCCATGTTTTCGAACACAAGTTTTTTCGAACATTAAGCGCATTGTTTCGCTGTATTGCGTTGAGGAAATCGAAATGTCCCGGGTAACACTTTCACAATGGCAAATGCTGGCTGCCGTGGTTGACCACGGTGGGTTTGCGCGTGCGGCAGAGGCGGTACATAAAAGCCCCTCCACATTGAACCATGCCGTTCATAAGTTAGAAGAGCAGTTAGGTGTCCAGGTGTTGGAGCCCATTGGCCGACAAGTGCGTTTAACTGAAGCGGGCGAGCTGCTGCTTCGGCGTGCGCGTCAATTAATAGAGAGCGCGGCGTCACTGGAAGATGTCGCTACCCGGCTGGCCGCGGGCTTAGAAGCAGAAGTGGTGTTGGCAATCGATCAGGTGTTTCCTGCCGCCGCCCAAGCCAAAGCGTTAGAACGCTTTTCTGAGACATTCCCCCAGGTACGTGTTCAGTTACACGAAAGTGTGCTCAATGGTGGCATTGAAATGCTTTACGATGGCCGCGCGGACTTGGTGGTCTCCGGGATTGAGGCGCAGGGCTTCTTGGGCGAGCCGTTAGTAACCGTGCGTTTTGTTGCGGTGGCGCATCCCCAGCATGCGCTGCACCAGTTGGGTCGCTCGTTGGATCTGCGCGATTTGGCCCAGCATCGGCAGCTGGTAGTGCGTGATTCAGCACTGCGCCAATCAACTAACGCTGGCTGGTTAAAAGCTGAACAACGCTGGACCGTCAGTCACCTAAACACCTCGCTGGATATGCTAAGGCGTGGTCTAGGCTTTGCCTGGATGCCGGAAACCCGCATTGCTGATGAGTTAGAAAGCGGTCAATTAAAGCCGCTGCCCCTGCCAGCGGGCGGTATTCGTGAAGTGCCGATTCAGATGATATTTCGCGACCGTGATCGGGCAGGGCCTGCGGCCCATGCGATGGCCGCCGCTCTGAAACAAGCTGTGGTAAGCGAGTGCGCGCTGCATGATTCGACTGACTCGAATGAAAGGCCGTAAAACATCCGCTTGAGCCTCCCTAAAGCGGGCGTATGCTGAAAAAAGTAACGCGATATAAGACCCCAAAAGACTTTTCAGGAGACGCCTCATGGGATTGCTTGTAAACGGCAAATGGCAAGATCAGTGGTATGACACCAAAAAACACGGCGGCGAGTTTGTACGCGAATCCGCTCAGTTACGCGATTGGGTGGGTGACCAGCCCGAAACAGAGGGTGACTGCTACCCAGCGGAAAAAGAGCGTTACCATTTATATGTCTCGCTCGCCTGCCCCTGGGCGCATCGAGCGCTGATTATGCGTAAGCTGAAAGGGCTGGAGCCAATGATCGGCACTTCCCATGTTAGCCCCTTAATGCTCGACCAAGGCTGGACGTACAACCAGGACGAAGGTGCCAGCGGCGACCCCATTAACGGCGTCGACTTTCACCACCAGCTGTATACCATGACCGACCCACACTATACCGGTCGTGTCACCGTGCCCGTGCTATGGGACAAGCAGCGCAGCGTCATCGTAAATAATGAGTCTGCGGATCTATTGCGTATGTTTAACCATGCGTTTGATGAGTTGACCGGCAATGATTTGGATTTTTACCCAGAAGACCTGCGTGGCGTCATTGATGATGTAAACGCCGATGTCTACGACCATATTAATAACGGTGTCTATAAATCAGGCTTTGCCACTGAGCAGGCGGTTTATGAGAAGCATGTGAAGGCACTGTTTGACGCGCTAGAGCGTATGGAAGCGCGTTTGGCCGAACATCGTTACCTAGCAGGAGAGTGGTTAACCGAAGCAGATATCCGTCTGTTTACGACGCTGATCCGTTTTGATGCGGTTTACTATGGTCATTTCAAATGCAACTTTAAGCGCATTGAGGATTATCCCAACCTTGCCAATTACGTGAGGGAAATCTATCAGTGGCCCGGGGTGGCTGAGACCGTCAATATGGATCACATCAAACGCCACTACTATTATAGCCACGACACAATTAACCCGACGCGGATTGTGCCAGCAGGTCCACTGCTCGATTTTCAGCGGCCCCATGACCGCGAGCGTTTGCCGGGCAAGGGGGTACGGCGTAAACAGGCTAGTAGAGAGGTATAAATAGGTCGGGTATCGCCAAGCGATGCCCATCAAATAAGCCCATCAAAAAAGGGCCGCCCAATTGGGTGGCCCTTTTTAATAGCGTTACGATTTTTGGCTAGCGCTAGGATATTCCTAAACGCTGCAAATTATCGTTAACCATTATCATCGATATCTAATGCTTCACGGGTACGCTGCCAAGCGCTTTCAGCACCTTCTTGTGTGGTTTGCCAAGCGTCGCGAGCGTTCGCTTTGGTCTGTTCCCACCACTCGTTGTTATAAGCGGGGAAACCTTCTACCTCTTCCTGGCTGGCTTCGACCATGATGCGATGTTCTGTATCACCGTCGGCTTCCGTTTCGGTTTCGAGGGTGAAGTAATCGGTATCTACAACGATCTCGCGACCACCGAGGCCCAATACTGAACCACTTTCGATCACAATCGCGGTAATGCGCATCTCTTCATCAAACAGGATGTCATCGACGTCGCCAATCTCTTCACCGGAACCGCCAGCAAAATAGACTTCTGCATCGAGAATATCATCGGCAGAATACATGCCTTGGGGTTCGTTGGATGCATTGGCACTCATGGCGACGCTGCCCATTAAGGCCGTGCCGATAGCGGTTGTCAAAATCGTCTTTGTTAAAGTCGTCTTACGCATAGCATCTCTCCATGTGGCTACGATAGAGGGTAGGCCGCCTATTGAGTGCGGATAAAATCGCCGACCTACTTAAAACGGAAACAGAGCATTGAAGGTGCAGTAAAAATGCTACTGCTTGTCAGCCCAGTCATCGGCTTGGCGCTCTGCTTCTTCGCGCTCAAGGCCATACTTTTGCTGAAGCTTGCCCACCAGCTGATCTTTCTTACCACCGATCTGATCCAATTCATCGTCGGTAAGCTCGCCCCAGCTAGAACGTGCTTTGCCCCTCATCTCTTTCCATTTGCCTTCGATTTGATCCCAGTTCATTGCGTCGCTCCTTGAGAATAGTGAACTTGATTAGGCACTTTCCAGGTTAGACCATATGTGCATGAGTGCAAGTCCTTGTTCCAATGTGGTGTAAGTTAAAAGTACTGGTCAGACGCCAAATGCAATGGTAGGATGCGCCCTCCTCGCATGTGTTGACCCCTCCATCACGACGGTAAGCGTTTAACTGCATAGTTATTAATGAGTAGATGTTGATAGTTATATGTAGTGTCGCTTGCGGGAACATCTCGCCAATTGCTAGATGTTCATTGCTGTGTAGATGGCGCGCCTCCAGTATTTCACCACACGGGTGAAATCGGCGCAGAAGGTCGCCACAACGGTTGGCCCGCTAATGCGTTGTTTGCCAACCGGATGCTAGGTGCGACCGGCGTCTCCGACTCCACTGATGGCTTTGACCGCTATGGCGGTGCCTGTTATCGACGATGACCACACGTTATGTCGTTGTACGATGACTGAGTCAGAGACGCTTATGATGTTTTTTGCCGGTACTTGCCGGCCTACCAAGGTGTGATTAATGACCTCGACTTCTGTCGCCTCGCCGAGCTTCGGCGATCTGGCTCTTTTGCCTGCCGTTCTGTCTGCTGTTGAATCACAGGGCTACCTAGTTCCCTCGCCGATTCAGGCGCAAACCATTCCTGCGCTGCTTGAAGGCCGCGATATGCTGGGCCAGGCCCAGACGGGTACCGGCAAAACCGCAGCGTTTGCATTACCGTTACTGTCACGTTTAGAACTAACTCGCCGCGAGCCGCAGGTGTTGGTAATGGCACCAACCCGCGAGCTTGCTCAGCAAGTAGCTGCCTCGTTTAGTAAGTATGGCCAAAACCTCAAAGGTCTCGAAGTTGCGACCCTATGTGGCGGCCAAGAGTACCGTGAACAGCTAGGTGCCCTTAAGCGTGGTGCGCAAGTGGTTGTCGGTACCCCAGGCCGTATTATCGATCACCTGGATCGCGGTAGTTTGAAGCTTGATGGCCTCTCCGCCCTGGTGCTGGATGAAGCTGATGAAATGTTGCGCATGGGCTTTATCGACGACGTAAAACGCGTGGTCGCCGATACCCCGAAAGATGCTCAGCGCGTGTTCTTCTCGGCGACACTGCCGACTGAGATTGAGCGCATCGTTAACCGTTACTTGGTTAACCCTGTGAAAGTAGCGATTGAGTCGGGCACCACGACCGGCGAAAACATCGAGCAACGCATTGTCCGCGTTGACGGTGGCGCTAAGCTTGAAGCCCTGTCACGTATTCTCGAAGTCGAGCCGGTCGATGGGGCCATTGTCTTTGTGCGTACCCGTGCCGCTTGTACCACCCTGGTTGAGCAGTTGACCGCACGTGGCGTTAACGCCGCTGGCCTATCGGGTGATCTTGATCAGAGCCTGCGTGAGCGCACTATTACACGCTTGAAGCGCGGCAAAGTCGACGTGCTGATCGCTACCGATGTAGCTGCCCGTGGTCTTGACGTGTCGCGCATCACTCACGTTATCAACTACGATCTGCCTCAGGATGCAGAAGCTTACACGCACCGTATCGGTCGTACCGGTCGTGCGGGTCGTAGCGGTATCGCGATTACCTTTGCTGGCTTCCGTGAAGGCCGCAAAGTCGGCTGGATGGAGCAGGCGACTGGTCAGAAAATGACCGAAATGCCGCTGCCTGACGAAGCCGCTATTCGTGCCCACCGCGATGACGTCTTCTATCAGCGTGTCACTGCCTCCCTGACCAAGGGTGCAGAAGAGCAGCGTGCGCTGATTGAGCGTCTGATCGAAGAGGGCCATGACCCGATCGAGCTGACCTGTGCGTTTGCCGCGATGGCTCGCGCTGACGAAGCGCCTATCGGTCGCCTACAGGCGCCGCGCAAAGAGAAGCCCATGCGTGAAGGTGCGTCTGGTGGTAAACCGGGTGCACGACGCGAACGCACTGGCGCGCCGACTGAAGGCATGACACGCTACCGCGTATCGGTTGGCCATAAAGATGGCGTCAAGCCTGGTCAACTAGTTGGTGCCCTCGCCAACGAAGGCGGCATTGAAGGCGCGCGTATCGGTCGTATCGATATTCGCAACGCTTTCTCTGTGGTCGAACTGCCGAGCGGCTTGCCCTCGACGATTCTGACCAAGATGGCCCGTGCCCGTGTGGCTGGCCGTCCGCTGGAAATCAGCGAAGACAGCGCACCGGCTGAGCGCGCCCCGCGCCGTCGTCGTGACGAAGGCGATGCGCCGGTTCGTCGTCGCGAACGCGCATAAGGATTAATCAGCTGCCGCCAAGCGGCAACTGAGGACATCTCAACGCCCCCGCACCTTTACTGGTGCGGGGGCGTTTTTTTGCTACCTTATTCATCATTAACCGTTTCAAGGAGGAAACCATGTCCGCACCACTGCACGAATGGAGTTTGGCTCCGCGAGAGGCGAGGATGCTGCAGTCGCAACTGGCAAAGCGCTTGGAGCTAACTGATCGCCTGGCGTCGATAACGCATATCGCCGGGGTGGATATTGGGTTCGAAGAGGGCGGTGAAATCACCCGGGCAGCGGTGGTGGTATTGAAATGGGACTCTGCCACTGCACCTGATTTAAGCGTGGTGGAGCAGGTGGTTCATCGCGAGCCCACCCGAATGCCGTACATTCCCGGTTTGCTTTCGTTTCGAGAAATCCCCGCTGCGCTTGAAGCGTTTGAAAAACTCAGCGTGATGCCTGAGCTGGTGATGGTCGATGGTCAGGGGATTGCGCACCCACGCCGGTTAGGCGTGGCGGCTCACCTAGGGCTATGGCTGGATTTGCCCACCATTGGCATTGCCAAGTCACGCCTATATGGCCAGCATGCTGAGGTGGGTGAGCAGCGTGGCGACTGGGTGCCGCTCTACGCGGGGCAGGAAACCATTGGTGCCGTTTTGCGCTCCCGCACCAAGGTCAAACCTGTGTACGTATCGCCTGGGCACCGCATCACGCTTGAAACCTCGCTGACCTGGGTGCTGCGCTGCTTAGGGCGTACTAAGCTACCTGAGCCAACGCGCCTGGCGGATCGCTTAGCCTCGCGGCGCGATCAGCGGAGGTAGTCGGCTATAAAAACGCCAAAAAGCGCCGCAGTATGCTCGAGGCATCGTGGCAGTCGGCAATGTTTGCCAGTAGGGTATCCGGCTCTTCGCCTTGGTCGCGTAGGGCAACGCGTTGGCGTTCAAGGTATGCACGCATCACCGGCGCAGTAAACTCGGGGTGAAACTGCACGCTCCACTGACGCGGGCCGTAGCGCAGCGCCTGATGGGCGTCGTGGCTGTTATGGGCCAGCACCGTGCAACCTTGAGGCGCCTGCATCACCGACTGGGCGTGGGTCAGGTGGGCGGCAAAGCTTTCCGGTAGTTGGCTAAACAGCGGGTCTTTTTGGCCTGCTTGAGTTAGCCGCACGGTGCGTGTGCCGGATTCGCGGCCCGCCGGATGGTAGTCGCTCACGCCACCAAAAGCGGCGGCCATTAACTGGTGACCATAGCAAACGCCTAGCATCGGCGTGTCGCTTGCCAATGCATCTTGCAGCCACGGCTTAAGCGCTTCGCTCCAGGGTTCGGCCTCGCTGACCATGCTGTGCGAGCCCGTAATCACAATACCCGCGAGTGTATTAAGCTCAGGAGCGTTGGGTTGGCGGGTCGCATCCCACACCTGTAATTCTAAATGCGCAGGTAGCGCAGTGCTAAGCTGCTTTATAAATAGCGTTTCAAAATCACCATGCTGGTCGGCAACTTCCGGAAAAGCGTCGCCGGTTTTAACGATTAATACGCAGGCCATATCACTCCCTCGGTAGGATGAAACGCAAACATTGAACAAAGGCCTTTCAGGAAGAGCGCAAAGGCGTGAAGATAGCCTACCATGGCTTCTTAGTTTGTAAGAACGAGCTGGTAAGAACGCATTAATTATTAACGTCATAAGGAGACAATAATGCAACAGATTACCCGCGCAGGCGAACCGCTGGATGTGGCTGGCACTTTGCCCGCAAAAGGGCAGGCGGCACCTGAAATGACGCTGACCAACACCGATTTGCAAGACGTTACCCTCGACACGTACGCAGGCAAGCGTAAGGTGCTCAATATCATCCCCAGTGTGGATACGCCCACCTGTGCCATGTCCACGCGCCACTTCAACGAGCTGGCGTCTAACCTTGCTGATACCGTGGTATTGGTTGTCTCAGCGGACTTACCCTTTGCGGCCAAACGCTTTTGTGGCGCCGAAGGGTTGGATAACGTCGAAACACTGTCTACTTTCCGCCATCCCGAGTTTAGTGAAGCCTGGGGCGTGGCATTGTGCAACAACCCTATGGAAGGCCTTTGCGCCCGTGCAGTCGTCGTGCTGGATGCCGACAACCGGGTGCTGCACAGCGAGCTGGTGAGCGAGTTGAAGAACGAGCCTGATTACGAAGCTGCCTTAGCGGTGTTGGGCTAATTCATACTGCTAGCCTCGCCGTTTAGCATGTCGTTTTGACGCCCTCACCAGCGCGCGAATCAAGCGCTGCTGGGGGCGATTGAAAATCAGCCACTCCGGATGCCACTGCACGCCAATCAAGAAGTCGTGCTCCCGTGACTCAATGCCCTGCACTAATCCATCTCTGTCGCGTGCAACGATTTCAATCCCTCTGCCCGCCTGATAAATGGCTTGATGATGCAGGCTGTTAACTCGGCACCAGGTAACCCTTAGCAGGCGGTGCAGCTTACTTGCTCCCACGATATCAACGGTTTTGCGCGGCAGAACGGTGCGTCGACGTTTTAGCCCTTCATGGGTGGTGTAGATATCCGGATCCAGAGTGCCACCAAGATGCACATTGATTAATTGCGCCCCCCGGCAAATACCCAGCACCGGTGTATGTAGAGGAATAAAGCGTTCAAGTAGGGCTAGCTCCAGCTCATCCCGTGCGGGGTCTAAACGAACATCCAGCTGCACTTCGCCCCCGTATAGGTGGGCCTGGATATCGTCGCCGCCGCCAATGATCAAGCCGTCCAGACTTTCCGGCTGCGGGCGCGAAGGTGATAAACGCAACGGTTTGCCGCCATGCCGCCAGACGGCGAACCAATCAAACCACCACGCTAAGTGGCTTTTTTTGTCAGAGGTAGTAATTCCGATAAGCGGCCGAGTCATGCGGGTAGTTACTCACTGTGACAGAAAATGAAAGATGCAACATTGGGCGCTTTAAAAAATTAGCGCTTACGACGAAGCCAACGAACCAGCTTCTCTTTTACACGGGTCAGCATCGGTCGGTTATGGTCGGCGATATACTTAGCGCAGCGAGCAAGCAACACCTCAGAATTAGCGGCAAGTTTCTCAACTTCCACCCAGCGATTCCACTCGGTCACTGAGCCCCACCCCGGCTGGGAAAGCTGAGCATTGGGTAAGCGGTAGTGAAAGGTGGGGCGCGGCTTGGTAAGCTGCGTATGCAGCAATTCATGAGAGTGGTCGGGGCGTAGATAGGCAAATAGCGGCAGCATATCCAGCTCGCGATTGCGCGTCGGATTGTGGTGCAAGTAGTCGTCAATCAGTGTATCCAGATCAGGCGAATAGCGGCTATCCAGTACTTTTAGCGCATAAGCTTTATGGAATGGATTGGCATGGGGCAGCATCTCACGGGTAATATCGACTTTGATTTCGTCGCGCAGCCAGCCAGCCAGTAGCAGGTAAGCGCGCAGCATGGCGAGTAAGTAGTCAACGTCAAAGCGCTCCGCTTCAGGGTTTAGGTGCAACCCAAACCCATACAACAGGCTGGCATCGGTGCCCTTAGCGCCATGCTTACGCAGTGCTTCAAATAGCGCGTCTAAATCTTCCAGCTCATTCCAAGGTATCGGTGGGCAAACAATTTCGGTAGGTACCAGGCCGGTGACCATATCACCAATCAGTTCGCGGGTTTTTTGGTGAAACTCGATTCGCCGTTGATGCTGATGTCGCGCCCATTCGCTGTCTTCTGCGTGAAGGTCATCGACCAGCGACTTGTCGGGGTGCGCGTACTGGGTGTCCAGCTCAATCCCAAATTCACCCCAACGGGTATCTTCAACTAGTAGCCGATGGGGGCTTACCACGTTAAGCTCCCCGCCAAACAGCTCACGTACGATCATTGCCGTGTCTCGGGGCGGCAGGCCAGCGAATTCAATTTCGACGCCAACTTGCCGGATTTTCCCGTGGCTATTTAAGCGATTAGGTGGAGCTTGAAGCGTCATCTCGGCATCCTGGAGGTGAACGTTTAAGCCACCAGCCTATCATAGTCACGCGTTGAGACTGAGCGTATCAGTGGTTTCAGTAAACCGTAGCGGCGGCAAACGATATGCAGGACGCCATCAAAGCTAATTTTCAGGAGTGAGGCGTGCGACAGCACTGGTTAATTAAATCTTTCATAGGTTTTGTCTTGCTTGTCTTGGCAAGCCTAGCAGTGACGAGCATGGCAATAACCCAGGCTCAGGCGCAAACGGTGTCGCTACCTGGGCTGAGCAGCAGTTCCGAAGAGCAGACGGCCGAGGTCAGTGGTGAAGAGTTTCAGCAGTCGCTAAATGACGTCATCACCATGCTCGAAAATGAGCAGCAGCGCACCGAGTTGCTTAAATCGCTACGTGAGTTGCAGGTCACTGCCGGCGCTGCCACCGAAGATGAAGGGGTCGTGCATCAAGGGCTGCTGGGCGCACTCGCCGATACGTTAAGTGACTTGGGGGATCAGGCCCAATCCGGCGACTCGCCAGTTGATCAGTGGTCACGTCAATTGGTTCAGGGCGTAGAGGATATGCGCGCGCTTAACGATGATGCCGACCAGGGCGAGGCGGTGCGGGCAGTTGCCGAGGGCGCCGTGCTGGCCTTTATTTGGGGCGTGCTGCTGGTAGTAATGATTGCCTTTGGACGTATGGTGGCCACTCGACGGGAGTGGCCGCTGGATCTACCCAGGGATCCAAAGGGCTGGTTGATGGCGGTGCACTTCTTGCGCCGTATGTTGCCCTGGGCATTGTCGTTTGCCATTACGTTGGGTATCGGACAAGTGCTGCCCGATAGCCCTGGGCGAACGCTGGTACTGGTGGTGGCCTACATTTGCGTGTGTGGTCGTGCGCTCTCGGTGGTGTTTGAAACGGTCATCGCGTTCTTTAGCCGTGGCCACCGTTTTACCGCGGTTCAACTGCTTCAACAGCGCGCGCTACGCGGGCTGTTTGTGATTGGTGCCTTGATTGCACTTGGCGATGCGGTCAACTCCTCACGCTTGGTCGAAATGCTCGGCAGCGAGCTATCGAGCCTAGTGTCGGTGCTTTCAAATATGCTAGCAGCGCTGCTCGCGGCGCGGTTTATTATCAAATTCAAACGGCCCGTACGCCATTTGATTTGCAACCGGCCGTTTAAGCAGCGCCGTGATGCCAGTACTGCCGTCGAGATGATTCGCTCGCTGGGGGGGCTATGGCACATACCCGCGCTGCTACTGGTGAGTGGTTCGCTGCTGGCGATTTTTATTACTGTCGGTGATGTGGGCACCGCGCTGGCGCGCTCGATTATTTCCGCCAGCCTGCTGGTGCTAACGCTGGTGGTCACTGGGCTGCTGCGCCGCCAGGCGGAACGGATGGGCAAGCGTCGTCACCGTCACCGCCAGAGCCAGTACCGTAAACGTTTAGAGCGCTTCGGGTTTGTGCTGGCGCATATTTGTTCGTGGATGGTGTTTGCTGAGCTCTCGATGCAAGTGTGGGGTAGTTCGTTCTTTGGCCTGGGTCAGCAAGCAGTCGCTAGTGCCCGTATTGGGCAAGCGCTAGTCAGTCTTGGCGCCACAGTGTTGTTGGCGTGGCTGGTGTGGATTTTTGCGGACACTGCTATTCAGCGGGCGCTTACATCGTCGGCACGCTCACGCGGGCGGCGGGTCAATCAGGCTCGAGCGCAAACCATTACGCCGATGATTCGTAACGTCATCTTCGTGACCATTCTGATTATTGCCGTTATCGCCGGGCTCGCTAATCTGGGCGTCAACGTGACACCGCTGCTGGCCGGTGCCGGTGTGATCGGTCTGGCGATTGGTTTTGGTGCCCAAACCCTGGTGCAGGATTTAATTACCGGGATATTTATTTTGATCGAGGATTCCCTGGCGGTAGATGACTTCGTACAGATCAATAGCCATACCGGTACCGTTGAAGGGCTGACGCTACGCACCGTGCGATTGCGCGATTTGGATGGGATTGTGCATATCATCACCTTCAGCAGGATTGAATCGATTCATAACATGTCGCGCCAGTTCGGCATTGCGCTGATGCGTATCCGCATTCCGTTTGATATGAAAATCGACGATGCGATTACGCTGATGCAGGAGACCGCCCAGGAACTGCGCCGCGACCCGATGATGCGCCACTACATCTGGTCGCCGCTGGAAATGCAGGGCGTTCAGGGCTTTGAAGATGGCTGCCCCATTTTACGCATGCGCTTTCGCACCGCGCCGGAGATGCAGTGGGATGTCTCGCGGGCGTTTAACCTGTTGCTGAAGCAGCGTATGGAAGCACAAGAGATTGACCTGGGCGTGCCGCGTCTGAGTGTCAGTATGGAAGCGCGTGGCGAAGACCGCATGGAGGCCACTGCGGGCACTTCGTTCTCTTTAGAAGAGGACTCGCAAGAACAAGCCGTTCAAGAGAATGGCTCGTCTGAGAATGAGCAGGGCAAGGGGGAGGTGACGCAAACAGGTGATGCAAACCCCGAAGATCATAAGAAACCTGCACCGCCGAAGCCCGCACCGCGCCCGACAAAAGCCGAGATTCGCCAGGATGAGCAGACGCGTAAGCATGATGAGACGGCTAATCGTGCTGCGTCACATCGGCAAAAGCCCCAGGCACAGTGCAAGCCCCAGAGCGATTCCTATGCCAGCACCGGCGGCGAACACGGCGATGAGTAGCCATGGCCCGCGTAAACGACGCCAGCGGTTATACAGTGAGACCGCGTGGCTAACGCGGTCGACCAGTTCGTCGTGACGGGAAATGGCGTGATCCGGAGGCAGCGAAAAGTCGTTGGCGACATCGCCCTGCCAGTGGGCGCCGTGGCTGAGCCCCAGGCGCGCTCGTAGCTTGCCGATATCGCTTACGGTGTCGTGCAGCGTGTCGTAGGTTTCGCGGCGTTCGGCAACCGTGAAAACCGCCTCGGCATCCTGACGTAGCGCGCTATGCTGGCAGCTAGCAACGGCTTGGCTTATTTCTTGTTCGTTGGCCTCTGGGGAAACCGCGAGGCGCTGGTACAAATCGCGCATAGGGGGCTATTGTTTCTCTTGGGACTTGTTGCTCATAGGACTTGATTCTCATAGGGCTTGATTCTCGTGGCCCAGCGCATAGCGCGAAACCTCTAGCTTTACATGCTCTTAGTAAGTTTGCATCAAATAATCATAGGCGTTTTTAATACGCTGAAATCGCGCTGAAGCCAAGGCGACCTGTTGTTCGCTTTCCGAATAGAAGCGATCCGGATGGTGGAGCTGCGCCATCCGCCGATAAGCGTGGCGAACCTCTATCCGGGTAGCTCCTGGGGTGAGACCCAGTACTGAAAGCGCACGCGTAGTGCGGTCAGGTGGTGGCGGTGAAGCGCGCTGTTGGCGATGCTGTTGACGAGAGTCTTGCTGGCGAGAACGTTGCTGAGAAGAGTGATCGCGAGAGCGGCGTTGTTCGCGTTCGGCCTGTTCGCGCTGCTGTTGCTGCCTTTGCCGTTCCTGCTCCTGTTGGCGTGTCTGTTCCCGCTGGCGCTGCTGTTCCTGTTCTCGCGCCTGGCGAGCCTGCTCCTGGCGCTGCTGCTTCTCCTGCTGTTTTTGCTGCTTCTTTTGGTGGCGCTGCTCTTTCTTTTGCTGCTGTTGTTCGGCCCGTGCGTTGGCCTGTTGGTGCTGCTGCTCAGCGGCTTCAGCCTCGCGTGCTTTGCGAGCATGGTAATCTGGATCGTGAGTTTGCCAGTAGACATCGCGGCTAGGGTCTTCGGGGTTGCCAAGCGGGGTGCCGGTGAGTTCCTTAAACAGGGTGTTTAAGGTCATCGGTGTAACGCCGAGCAAATCAGCCAAAAAGCGCAAAATATAGTGGTTGGCCAGCGACAGCTCGCCGTCATCGGTGGCGACGGTAATGGCTTGATGAATAACGCTCAGGCTACGTTCTGTGCCGCACTCTTTGCGAACGACCTCGGCGGCTAGTTGGATCGCCTGCAGGTCTTGGCTATGGGCAATGCTCATCACCGGGCCAAGCTCATGCCCGTGGCGAAACTGCGCGGTCACCTGGGCCAAACGGCGCCGCCGCTGACCTTCCGAGACGTGTTGGCGGTGCACCAGCACCCAGGCCAACAGCAGCAGGGTTGCCGTATCCACTTGGCTGCGGCTCTTTAACAGCAGCAGCTCAAAGGGTGAAAAACGGGCAATGGACATTTCCTAGCTCCACAGATGAAGAGGTGAACACAGGGCGGTGGCTTTATGCGGCACCATGATCATTTTAGCCATGGTATATCATCACGTTAGGCAAAGGAGTAGGAGATTGATGAGTTGATCAACGTTGAGCGTAAAAACAGCTTTCAGCTGCGTCTTACCCGGCGACTCAAGGAAGAGACATCGCATAACCTTGACGTCTATCTTTTTGTGCCTGGCGATTTGGGTTTAAGCACCCAGCTTATCTCAGAAGAAGCCTTTTATCATGCTGCTATTAATGTCTCGCGCACCTACTACAGTGACGAGTACCTCCTGCCGCTGGTGCATAGTCGACTGGCCAGTCGTAATCGGCTCGGCAGCGACTCGTATCGATTGAGTCTGAGCCTCTATGCCTACCAATACGTGGAAGCGATGGAGCGCACTACCCGGTCAATGCTAGTGAGTGCCAATAAACTGCGCCATGCTCGCCAAGAGGAGCGGGAAGAGAACAGTGAGGTACAGGAGAGTGCCGCCGGCCTGCGCGATCAACTGCATGAAATGATCGACCTAAGCGACGGTATTCTTAAGCGGTTGAGACGGCACCAGCCCGATGATGAAAGCTTTAATAAGTACTTTGCCAATATTGATAACTACCTCTCCTGGTTTACCGAACAGCAGTTGCTGGCGCTGGTGGCGCACATGCCCCGTGGCGGTGAGTTTACCGATATTCGTCGACGCTTTATTAGCGTATGTCACCGAGAGGGGGAGTATCGACGGGAACAGCAGTACAACGCCGAACGGGTCATGGCCGACCCGACGCGAATGTCGAATAAAATGCGTTTACTTCGGCGCCTGATTGAGCACCCGATTACCCTGAAACAGGAGGCATTGGAGCTGGGGGGCGGTGAGCAGAAAGCGGTTAAAGCGCTAGCCACGGCAGTGGTAATGGCTTTTGTATCGTTAGGTGTGCTGCAGTTGCGTAATGCGTTGGGAGATATCACCGCACTGTTCGTATTAGCCATGGCGCTGCTCTACGCCATGCGTGAGGTGTTTAAGGATGATTTACGCAATACCCTTTGGCGCTGGTTGCGTAAAGGCCGCCCCAAGTGGCGCCGCCAGTATTTAGACCCCACTCGCAATGCCGTTGTGGGACGCCAATTGGAGTGGTTTGACTACAAGCGCTTTGCATCGCTGGGCGATGATATTCAACAGATGCGCCGCCGAACGGTAGCTCAGCGAGAAGAGGTGGTGCTGCACTACCGTTCAAGTTCACGTATGTCGCCCACGCGTTTTTTAAGCGGCTACGAGCATACCCGCGAAACGCTCAATCTGGATATCTCCATGCTGACGCGGTTAATGAGTAAGGGCAAGCATCATATCTACCGTTTAAAAGATGGCCAAGCGGTGCGTGAGGGCGTCGAGCGCCGCCATCTGTTCAACTTGGTGATTAGGGAGACAGGGAGTGAGGATACGCCCTACCTCGCCCGTTGGAAGGTGGTTGTCAGCCGCTCGGGTATTGTCGATGTTGAGAAAGTCGAAGAGAGTAGTGTGGTGAAGGAGCAAAAATAAGGAAGGGGCAAATAAACTGCGCCAGATCAACGCAGCCTCAATGCGTTCTTTGATATCGCCTCTCGGCATGGGCAAATTTCCAGCAGCGAACTAGTCTCAAAGTACAGGCAGACTAACCTGCATCTGCGGCTCAGTCTTTAAAGGTTGAGCGTAAGGAGGAGAACCATGCAAGCTATCGATATTATGACGCCCAAAGTGGTGAGTGTGGGGCCTGACACTGAAGTGCGAGAAATTGCCCAGCTGTTGCTCAGTCACCGTATCAGTGCGGTTCCCGTAGTGGATGAGGCTCACCAAGTGATTGGCATTGTCAGTGAAGGCGATTTAATGCGCCGGGTAAAAGGCGACGGTGACCATCGCGACTCCTGGTGGTTATCGCTGTTTACCGGCGGCAAGGATGCTGGCGACTATGTTAAGTCCCATGGTCGGAAAGCCCACGAGGTCATGACCCCGAATCCAATGACCGTCGAAGAGAACACGCCGCTGCACACCATTGCGCGCATGTTGGAAAAACACCATATCAAGCGGGTGCCAGTGCTGCGTGAAGGTAAACTGGTGGGCATCGTGAGCCGTGCAAACCTGCTACAAGGTATTGCCAATGCGGCGGTGGCGCCGACCCAGTCACCCACGGATGATCGGCAAATTCGCGAGGCTATTCTCAACGAGGTTGAGCATAATACCGGCGTACAGGTTGAAGGTATTAGCGTGATTGTGGATGGCGGTACTGTGGAGGTCTGGGGGCTGGTCGAATCCCTTGAACAGAAGCAGGCGGTAACCGTTGCTGCGGAAAACGTGCCTGGGGTCACCCAAGTCGAAAACCACCTGGGCATGATGCCGCGAGGCGTAGGCTATATGTAGCCTTTTACAGCGCATCCCCAACGGTCTGATCAACCCTATGCGGGGGCGCTGTAGACCCATCCATGGGCGCTAAATTCGCCATCCCTGGCCGAATAACCCCCGCTACGGGTTGATGCAGACCTTAGCAAATAGGTGTTGATGGGTTTGGCATTAATCTGGCCCGCTACTAAAATAGCGGGCTTTTCCTTCCTTACTCTCTTAAGCTCTGTCTTAAACCACTGCTTTAATCGCCTGCTCCAAGCTGTTTACGCTGCGCTCTGTGTGATGCAGTTTATCGAGGCCAAATAGACCTATGCGGAAGGTTTGGAAGTTATCGCCTTCATCGCACATTAGCGGTACGCCGCCCGCCACTTGTACGCCCGCTTGGGCAAGTTTGCCCACCAAGCTGCTATCGTCGCTATAACATACCACTACACCCGGGGCTTCAAAGCCTTCCGCAGCAACGCTCACAAAACCGTGGTGTTTAAGCATGGCGCGGACTTCCCGGCCAATCGCTTGCTGCTCCTCTTTTACCTTGGCAAAGCCATAAGCGCGGGTCTCCTGCATGATATCCCGTAACTGCCGCAGTGCATCGGTAGGCATGGTGGCGTGGTAGGCGTGCCCGCCATTTTCATAGGCCTGCATAATGCTGTGCCACTTGCCCAAATCGCAGGCAAAACTGTTGCTCTGGGTCTCGCTCAAACGATGGGTGGCACGCTCTGAGAGCATCACCATGGCGCAGCAGGGCGAGCCGCTCCAGCCTTTCTGCGGTGCGCTTACCACCACATCAATGCCTAGCGCCTGCATATCCACCCACAGGGTGCCCGCCGCAATAGCGTCCAGCACGAACAGACCACCTACCTCATGAGTTGCTTCGGCAAGCGCCTGGATATAGTCGTCCGGGAGCAGCAAGCCAGCGGAGGTCTCCACTTGCGGGGCGAACACTACGGCAGGTTTCTCGCTACGAATTTGCGCCACGGCCTCATCAATGGGCACCGGCTGAAAAGGCGAACGCGGGTCATCGGCATTGAGCCGTCGCGCTTTAAGCACCGTGTGCTGATCGGTTAAGCGGCCCATCTCAATAATTTGCGTCCAGCGGTAGCTGAACCAGCCGTTGCGAATAACCAAGGTTTTCTGGTCAACGGCAAACTGGCGCGCCACCGCTTCCATGCCAAAGGTACCGCTGCCGGGCACAATCACCGCTGCATGGGCGTTGTACACCTCTTTCAGCGTGGCGGAAATATCCCGCATCACACCTTGAAACTGCTGCGACATGTGATTTAGCGAGCGGTCTGTGTAGACCACCGAGTATTCAAGCAAGCCGTCGGGGTCGACGTTGGGTAGTAAACCAGCCATGGCGTTCTCCTAAATAGGTGCTGTGCTCTATTCGGCACATTGCGTCGTAAGCAAAAAGTTGTTTATAAGAGTACGAGCAATAAAAGCACAAAACCAGCCCACGTAGGGACTGGTTTTGAAGCTGGCAGGCGGGTTTATCGCGGCGGCAACTGCTCCGGCCCGAAGGCGTCGGGGAGCAGCGTTTCCATGGTGTAGGTTTTCATCAACTCGCCACTGCCTGAAAGCACTTTGATCTGAGTCTCTGGCGTGGCGAACTCGCGGATGCGCTGACGGCAGTCGCCGCAGGGCGTGCAGAGGTGATCGCCAGGGCCTATGACGTAGACGGTCGCCAGTTGGCGCTGCCCGGCGGTTACCATAGCGGAAATGGCCGAGGCTTCAGCGCACAGGCCTTTGTAGTGCGCCACTTCCACGTTAGCGCCCGTAAATTGCTGACCGTCAGGGGTCACCATCACCGACGCCACTGGGTGATTAGAGTAGGGCACATAGGCGTTAGCCCGGGCGCTGAATAACTGCTGAACGATCTCTTCTGATACCTGTTCCATCATTTTTCCTCTTGGTTCTTCGTCATCTCCCACCGGTGCAACTATCAGGCTGGAAGCTAATTGTGGGAGGCCGCTTCCAGCGGGCGAAGGGTGCCGAAGGTACCCCGGTGTTGTCAGGCTGGCAGCCTAAGCGGTCGCGAGCTAAAGCTACCTCCCACGGGTGCAACTATCAGGCTGGTAGAGATAATTCCATACTGAGCGAAGAAGAACCTTGCTTTAGGCCATGTCAGCGCTTCAAGCGCGGGCAGCGTCGTCGCGTAGAACGGTGTCCAGTGCAATCAGCATCATATCGTCGAAAGTGGTTTGACGATCGGCGCTGGAGAGCGAGTCGCCTTTCAGGATGTGATCCGACACGGTGCAGATGGTCATGGCGCGGGCACCAAACTCGGCGGCGACGCCGTACAGGCCAGCGGCTTCCATCTCAACGCCGACAATGCCGTAACGCTTGAGCATTTCCGCCATTTCGGTTTGCGGATTGTAAAACAGGTCCGCTGAGAAAATGTTGCCCACTTTGACCGGCACGTTCTTAGCCTTGGCGGCGGCCACAGCGTGCTGGGTGAGCTCAAAGTCAGCAATCGCGGCGAAGTCATGGTCGTTAAAGCGCATGCGATTGACCTTGGAGTCGGTGCTGGCGCCCATGCCGATGACCACATCGCGGACGTTGACATCGTCGCGCACCGCGCCACAGGAGCCCACGCGAATCAGTGATTTAACGCCGTAGTCGGTGATCAGCTCTTTGGCGTAGATGGAGACTGACGGAATGCCCATGCCGTGGCCCATCACGGAAATCTCGCGGCCTTTGTAGGTGCCGGTGTAGCCGAACATATTGCGTACATCGTTGACCTGGCGAACGTTTTCCAGGTAGGTGTCGGCGATGTACTTGGCGCGCAGCGGGTCGCCGGGCATCAGTACGGTATCGGCAAAATCACCGGGGGCAGCGTTAATATGCGGGGTAGCCATCAAATATCTCCTTTAAGCGGCTTCAGGAAGAAAGCTTTTGCCATCGGCCATGGCCGGGAGCAGGAAAAAGTCGGCCAGGGTTTGGCCAATATCGGCAAAGGTGCCGCGCTCGCCCAGCGGGCCGGGGGTAAAGCCGGGGCCGTGTACCAGAATGGGTATGTACTCGCGGGTGTGCTCGGTGCCGTGCCAGCTGGGGTCGCAGCCGTGATCAGCGGTGAGAATCAGCAGGTCATCTTCGCTTAGCGCAGCCAGCAGCTTAGGCAGCTTGGCGTCGAAATCTTCCAGTGCGGCGGCATAGCCCGCCACGTCGCGGCGATGGCCATAGACCGAGTCAAAATCGACAAAGTTGGTCATGATCATGGCGCGCTCGCCTTCGTCGCGTTGGTTGGTGCGCTCGATCTCTTTGAGCGTGGCGTCCATCAATGCATCGTGACCGCTGGCTTTTACCTTGTGGGTAATGCCGCAGTGGGCGTAGATATCGGCAATTTTACCAATCGAGACCACTTCGCCGCCGGCATCATCAAGCTTCTGCAGCACGGTGGGTGAGGGCGGCTCTACGCTGTAGTCGCGACGGTTGCCGGTGCGGGCGAAGGTGTTGCTGTCTTCGCCGATAAACGGACGCGCAATGACGCGGCCAATGTTATAAGGCTCCAGCAGCTCGCGGACGGTTTCGCACAGCTTATAAAGCCGTTCAAGGCCGAAATGCTCTTCGTGGGCGGCAATTTGGAACACCGAATCCGCCGAGGTATAAACGATGGGCTTGCCGGTGGCTATGTGCTCTTCACCCAGGCGGGCGATGATCTCGGTGCCTGACGCATGGCAGTTGCCAATGACCCCGGTGAGGTCGGCTTCTTGCACGATGGCATCGAGCAGCTCAAGGGGGAAACTGTCAGTTTTATCCAGAAAGTAGCCCCACTCGAAGCGTACCGGAACGCCGGCAATTTCCCAGTGGCCGGAGGGGGTGTCTTTGCCGCTGGAAATTTCTTTGGCATGGGCGTACGCGCCTTCCAGGTTTTCCGGCAGCGTGACGCCTTCGGCAACGCTTCCCGTGGCATCGCGGTGGGCGTGAAATAGCCCCAGCTTGGCCATGTTGGGCAGCTTGAGCGGGCCTGAGCGGTTGGCGTTATCCGCCTCGCCACGGGCGCAGGCGGCGGCAATATGACCCAGGGTGTCGGAACCTTCATCGCCGAAGGTGGCGGCATCCGGGGCGGCGCCAATCCCAAAGGAGTCAAGTACCAGGACAATCGCGCGGCTCATAAGGCTTCTCCACGGAAAGTGTCTTGTAGCAGGGTATCGGCGCTGGCGGTACCTTCGCCAATCGTAAACGCCGCGCGCAACTGCTCGGCGGCACGGTCGGCGGCGGCTTCACTGCGGGCGTGTACCATGGCAATGGGGCGCTGGCTATCCACGCTCTCGCCGATTTCGACGATAGCCGTAAAGCCGACGCTGTGATCGACGCTGGCGTCGTTACGCAGGCGGCCGCCGCCCAGTTCCACCACGCTCATGCCCACCGCGCGGGTGTCGATACGCTGGACGACACCTGGTTTTTCGGCATACACGGGCTTAATCACCTCGGCTTTGGCCAAGTAGTGCTCCGAGCGCTCAATAAAGTCGCTGGGGCCGCCGAGTTCGCGCACCATGCGGGCGAATACTTCAGCGGCCGCGCCAGAAGTTAGCGCCTTCTCAAGCTGAGTAAGCGCTTCTTCACGTGAGCCTGCGAGCTTGCCGGCAATCAGCATTTCCACTGCCAGTTCTCGGGTGACTTGCATCACGCGACTGTTGGGGCGGTCTCCGCGCAGTAGTGCCAGGGTCTCGACGATTTCAACGGCGTTACCGGCGCAGGGAGCCAGCGGCTGGCTCATGTCGGTAAGCAGAGCAGTCGTGGGCGTACCCGCTTGGGTGGCCACATTGGCGATACTTTTAGCCAGCTCGCGGGATTTTTCCGGCGTGGGCATAAAGGCACCGCTGCCGACTTTAACGTCCATCACCAGCGCATCCAGTCCGGAAGCCAGCTTCTTGCCTAGAATAGAGGCGGTAATCAGCGGAATCGATTCCACCGTGGCGGTCACATCACGCACGCCGTAGATGCGCTTGTCGGCGGGGGCGAGATCACCCGTTTGGCCGATAATCGCCACACCGGTGGATTTAACCACCTCGCGGAAACGCTCTGGTGCGGGGTAGGGGTCGTAGCCGGGGATCGATTCGAGCTTATCCAGGGTGCCGCCGGTGTGGCCCAGGCCACGACCTGAGATCATCGGTACAAAGGCGCCGCAGGCAGCGACCCATGGGCCGAGTACCAGTGAAACCAAGTCACCCACGCCGCCGGTGGAGTGCTTATCGACAATCGGGCCGGGCAGGTTGAGGTCGCTCCACTGCATCACGTGGCCGGAGTCGCGGGTAGCGGTGGTCAGCGCTACGACTTCTTCACGGCTCATGCCGTTGAGAAATACTGCCATGGTGAAGGCGCCAATCTGAGCGTCGCTGATGCGATCATCGGCAATGCCCTGCACAAAGGCTTTAATCTCTTCCGCGGGCAGCGGCTGGTTGTCACGCTTTAGGCGAATCAGTTCCTGGGGGAGTAGGGTGTGTTTGGCAGACATTAGTAACCTCCGTCAGTGGTGGCCGCGTTGGTGTTGCCGGTCAGCGTCGCCAGCAGATTACCCAGCAGGCTAGAGGCACCAAAGCGGAAGTGAGCTGGGGTTACCCAGCCTGGGCCCATGATGTCGTTGGCAAGAGCCAAATATTCCGCTGCGTCTTCGGCGGTTTTAACGCCACCTGCTGCTTTAAAACCAACGTCTTGGCCACTGGCCTTGATGGCTTTGAGCATAATTTCAGCGGCTTCCAGCGTAGCGTTAACCGCCACTTTACCTGTCGATGTTTTAATGAAATCCGCGCCGCCTTCAATAGCCAGTTCGCTAGCGCGTTTGATCAGTGCAGGCTCTTTGAGTTCGCCGGACTCAATGATCACTTTGAGCAGTGCTTGGCCAGCGCAGGCGGCTTTGCACATTTCAACCAACTCAAGGCCGGTCTCTTCGTCGCCTGCCATCAGCGCGCGGTAGGGAAAGACGACATCGACTTCGTGGGCACCGGAGGCAACGGCGTCACGGGTTTCCCGAGCAGCGCCCATGATGTCATCACCACCATCTGGAAAATTGGTGACCGTGGCGATCTTGACCTGGTCATTGAGTGTGTGAGCAGTGAGCGCACGCTGGGCCGTGACAATAAACTGGGGGTAGACACAGACTGCAGCCGGGGTGCCAAAGGGTGTCTTTACCTGCTGGCAGAGCGCTTCAATGGTGCTGTCAGTATCGCTGTCGTTCAGGCTCGTCAGATCCATGAGGGTAAGCGCTTGGCGGGCGGCTTGGACGATATGGGGGGAAGCAGTCGCAGTCATGGAATTCTCACAAATCAGTAAAAGATAAAAACGGGCACTGCGGATAAAGCCGCAGTGCCCGTCACCTTCAGTAAGCCCGCTGCATTAAGCAGTGGCGTTACTTAGGGCGATAAAGAAGCCAGCAATCGAGGCCGACATCAAGTTGGACAGTGTACCGGCCAACACGGCTTTGACGCCAAAACGAGCAATCTCTTTGCGGCGGGTAGGGGCAATGCTACCCAGACCACCCAGCAGAATCGCAATGGAAGATAGGTTCGCAAAGCCACACAGCGCAAAAGAGAGGATCGCCATGGTGTGCGGTGTCATCATTTGACCCGTCGCAGCCACCACCTGTTCCCCATCAATGTAGGGCGCAAGGTTGATATAGGCGACGAATTCGTTGACCACTAATTTTTGGCCGATGAAGGACCCAGCCAGAGTAGCCTCTTCCCAAGGTACACCCAAGAGGAAGGCCAGCGGGGCAAACAGCCAGCCCAAGATCAGCTCCAGACTCAGCGAGTCAAAGCCCACCCAGCCGCCAACGCCGCCTAGAATGCCGTTAACTAACGCAATCAGGGCGATAAAGGCGAGTAGCATGGCGCCCACGTTGGCAGCCAGCATTAGACCCGAGGTGGCACCCGATGCCGCCGCATCCAAGACGTTGGCAGGTTTATCTTCCTGGGCTTCAATCTCTTCTTCCACCTTGGTAACGCTGTCGCTGTCGGTAACGTCTTGGGTTTCCGGCATGATCAGCTTGGCGAACAGCAACCCGCCCGGCGCCGCCATAAAGGAGGCTGCCACCAAGTACTCCATGGGAATACCCAGCGCGGCGTAGCCCGCCAATACTGAACCGGCGACCGACGCCAGACCACCACACATAACGGCAAACAGCTGCGAAGGCGTCATGCGGGCGATAAACGGACGCACCACCAACGGTGCTTCGGTTTGGCCGACGAAAATATTGGCGGTTGCGGAAAGCGACTCCGTGCGTGAGGTGCCCAAGGCTTTCTGCAGAGCGCCGCCCAGAATACGAATCACCCACTGCATAATGCCGATGTAGTAGAGCACGGCGATCAGCGAGGAGAAGAAGATAATGACGGGGAGTACTTTGATCGCAAATACAAAGCCGACATTATCCACATCGGCTAAGCCGCCGAACAGAAAGCCGATACCGTCGTTGGCATACACCAAAATTTGGCTAACGCCGGAGGAGATGGCCTGTAGTACCGCTTGGCCAAACGGCACATAGAGTACAAAGGCACCAATCCCCGCTTGAATAGCAAAGGCGCCCAGCACGGTACGCAGCCGGATAGATTTACGGTCGTAGGAGAAGATCAGGGCAATGGCCACCAGAGTGACCATGCCCACCAAGCTCATAAGGAGTGTCATAAGGAGATCCTTCGAGTCCGCGAGTAAGAAGCGCGTTTATAGTAAGTTGAGCTTGACGGAGTAGATCATCGCATTCTGATAATCGTTGGGGGTGCCCAACTTATTCTCAGAGTAACGGTACTGAATGCCGGTGGTGATCAAATCGCTCGGATGCCACCATAGGCTCAGTGCACCGTTGGTGCCCACACTACCTGCCGTGTCGCCCACGTAGTTCTGCTCCAGGTATTCATCGTCACGGCCAAACGTCTGTTCGTGCCAGTTGGTGACGCTGAAGTTCTGGTTGAGCGCGTTGAAATCATAACCCGCGACCCAGCCTGCCATATAGCCGTTCATGCCGGTATAGCTATTACTTTGCACCCGCGCCGCGCCAATAAAGGGTTTAAACCATAGGCCGTTATCAAAGGTGGTACGGTAACCCAAACCCAGAATCTGATCCTGCTCTCGGCTGTTATAACCGTAATCGCGGAAGTCATACAGGTGGGCGTAAATCGATAGCGGGCTATCACCCAGGTAAATGTGAGAGGTCACTTTACCCGCGGTGCGGAAGTTGTCTTTACCACCGCTGGACTCATCGAACTGGTCGTTGGTGGGGTTCTCGAAATCAAAGAAGCCGTAAAATTCGCCCCAGCTAAAGCCAGCGCCGCCTTCGATTTCGAGAAACATAAAGTCGCTTTTCGCCGCGTTGGACGCGGTGCGCGCCTCGGTGCCGTTTGACCAATCCAGGTAGTTAACTGAAACGTTGGCGAATGACCATAGCCGATCAAGGGGATGCGGCTGAGCAGCCTCGTCTGCCATTAGCGGCGTAGTCAGCATTGCCCCTAATACGCCAGCGCCAAGCGCGGTCTTAGACGAAGGGGTGCGAGAGTGTGTACGAGCAGTCATGAGAGCCTCAACAAGGGTTGTCGCGGAGCCATTTGGGTGTGGCTATCCGAGGTTATAGTCGTGCGGGCTGGCGTTAATGTTAAAATTATAACATTCAGTGTTATTTTTCTAACGTTGATTTGCAAATATTGTCACATCAACGCTATTTAAATGTCATATAGCTCTCACGGGAATCAGGCAGAGACTGGATGGTTCAAGGGTTGTGATAGCCGTGGAGACATGGCCATAGAGACATCGCATGATGATATAGCAGTGGAAATTCCGCCGTTGCTCACGCAGCATAGAAATGAACGCTGACTATTTATGAAGGCAGCATCGCCAAGACATCGACACGATATTTACGTTTAGCTTCACACAACAAGAGGGGTTTGCAAGGAGATGCCCACTACCAATGGCCGAAGCGCGCTGCGCCTTGCCAAACTTCAGGAAGCGCTTGCCAGTGGCGGCACTCTGCACCTGCGCGATGCCGCAGAGTTGTGCGATGTTTCAGAAATGACTATCCGCCGCGATCTGAGTACCCAGAAGACCACTATTAGCCTGCTGGGGGGGCGGTTAGTGATGGCAAATTACCCAGGCGTAACCCCTATTTATGACTTGAATGAACAGCAGGCCAGCCACTATCAAGCCAAGCATCGGCTCTGCCAGCGTGCGTTAGCCTATATAGAAGAGGGCGATACGCTGTTTATTGATTGCGGCTCAACGCTGATGCCGTTGCTGAGCCAGTTAAGCCATTTTCATGAGCTAACGGTAGTCACCTATGCGCTTAACGTTGCCAACGCTGTCGCCGCGCTCCCCAATGTTCGCTTGGTACTATTAGGCGGGCTGTTTTATGCCGCCTCTCAATCCTTTGGCAGCGATAATATGGCCGCCGCTGTCGAACGGCTAGGCATTAATAAAGCGCTGATCTCCGCTGCAGGGGTGGATTTAGAGCGCGGAGTAAGTTGCTTTCACTTTCACGAAGTGGCCCCTAAACAGGCTGCCATTGCCACCGCCATACAGCGGCTGTTGGTGGTAGATGCCAGCAAGTTCGGTGTGGTTCGGCCTGCCTATTTCGCCGCACTGGACGATTTTGATGTGGTGGTCACCGACGAAGAGGGCGCACCGCAACTATTAGATGGCCATGGAAGTGATGTGCCAAAAGTGACGGTAGCCTAAGAGAGTGGGGCGTTGTTGATGGTAGTCAATACCTTGGGTGCGGCAATGCGCCACTTCTTTCATGATCTCGATCAATAGAAAATACTTTAGTCTTAGTTGATCTAATCTTTCGTGATTGGGCCAGCTTGGCTCGTCGCCAATTCCCATCCGGCGACGCATATTTTTCCCGGAGCAATGACGCTCACTGCGATACGCATTGTTTTTAGCAACGTTTTTAGCTGTGTGCTTACGAGCATGTTTTGGGAAGAGTATGGGGTGGTAGTTAGCCTGCTATTTATATAAATGGCGTGGCTGGCTAGTTTCTAATCAACCTGTTGTTTTTAAAACCTTACTTTTAAAACCTGGACGAGATCACACCATGCAACGACGCTCTCTTTGGCGCAGGCGAGGCACCTTGGTGCTCCTTGCGCTGTGTCTGTTTCTAGCAGGCTGTAGTTCAGCGCTGCTAGACCCAAAAGGCCAGGTTGGCGCTGAACAGCGAACGCTGATTCTGACCGCCTTTGGCCTCATGTTGATTGTGGTTATTCCTGTTATTGTCATGACGCTGCTGTTTGGCTGGCGCTACCGGCGCAGTAATAGCGTAGCTAATTACATGCCTGACTGGGCGCACTCCAATGTGATCGAGGCAGTGGTGTGGATCGTACCCTGTGCGATTATCGCTGTACTCGCCCTGTTGACCTGGAAAACCTCCCATAGCCTTGACCCTCACAAGCCGCTGGAAAGCGACGTGGCGCCGATCGAAATACAGGCCGTAGCGCTGGATTGGAAGTGGTTGTTTATCTACCCCGAGCAGGGCGTGGCCAGCGTTAATGAAGTGGCCTTCCCGGTGGATACCCCGGTGCGCTTTCGGGTGAGCTCCGGCTCGGTGATGAATGCCTTCTTTATCCCTCACCTTGGCAGTCAGATCTACGCCATGGCGGGTATGGATAACGATGTTCATCTTATCGCCGATGAAACGGGTAGCTACCCTGGCCGCTCCACCAACTACAGTGGCGCAGGCTTCTCCGGCATGACCTTTGACGCCAAGGTGACCACGCCCGCCGATTTTGATGCCTGGGTGGAAACGGTGCGCGGCGCCCCACAAACGCTGACCTACCCCGAAGGTTATGAAGCGTTGGCTGAACCCAGCGAATCGAATCCGGTGGAGTACTTCTCGGCCGTTTCGCCGTCGCTGTATGAAAGCATTTTGAAAAGCTTCCACACCGGCGGTGAACACTCTATGGGCGGCGACCACCAGCTGAGCGGCGATCATGCTGACTCGCACGATGGTGAAAGCGCTCACGCTACCGATCACGCGGCCGAATCAGGTCATGTCACCAACAACCATGCTAGTCAGGATCATGCCATGCGCAGTCACTCCTCTAGCGTAGAAGCGGGAGGTTAAGCCGTGTTTGGAAAACTCAGTTTAGAGTCAATTCCCTATCATGAGCCGATCATCATGGTCGTCGCAGCCTTTATGGCCATTGGCGGGATCGCACTGTTTGGTTTGATAACTTACTACCGTAAATGGGGCTGGCTGTGGAACGAGTGGTTTACCTCCGTTGACCATAAAAAGCTCGGCATTATGTATTTCATCGTTGCCCTGGTCATGCTGCTGCGTGGCTTCTCGGATGCGATAATGATGCGTACCCAGTTGGCTATGGCCGCCGGGGATGCAGCGGGCTATTTGCCCCCTGAACACTACGACCAGATCTTTACCGCCCACGGCGTTATTATGATCTTCTTTGTCGCCATGCCCATGGTCATCGGCCTGATGAACCTGGTGGTGCCGCTGCAAATTGGCGCCCGCGACGTCGCCTTCCCTTTTCTGAATAACTTAAGTTTTTGGCTGTTTGCCGTAGCGGCGATACTGGTCAATATCTCGCTGGTGGTGGGCGAATTCGCCAAAACCGGCTGGCTTGCCTATGCGCCTTTATCGGGGATCGAGTTTAGTCCCGGGGTGGGGGTCGATTACTGGATATGGGCGTTGCAGATATCCGGGATAGGTACGACGCTCACCGGTATCAACTTCTTCGTGACCATTATTAAAATGCGCACCAAGGGCATGACGATGTTCCGCATGCCGATCTTCACCTGGACATCGCTGTGCGCCAACGTGCTGATCATCGCTTCCTTCCCGATTTTAACCGCGACGATCGCACTGCTCACCCTGGATCGCTATTTGGGTATGCACTTCTTTACCAATGATTTTGGCGGCAACATGATGATGTACGTCAATCTCATCTGGGCTTGGGGCCACCCGGAAGTCTATATCCTGATTCTGCCCGCCTTTGGCGTGTTCTCTGAAGTTATTTCGACCTTTGCCCGTAAGCGCCTATTCGGCTACGCCACCATGGTGTGGGCGACCATCGCGATCACCTTGCTGTCGTTTATTGTTTGGCTACACCACTTTTTCACCATGGGAGCAGGGGCCAACGTCAACGCCTTCTTCGGCATTATGACGATGATCATCGCCATTCCTACCGGGGTGAAAGTCTTCAACTGGCTGTTCACCATGTTCCGCGGCAGCTTAGAACTCACTTCGCCGGTGCTGTGGACGCTGGGCTTTATTATCACCTTTACCCTGGGCGGTATGACCGGCGTTATGCTGGCGGTGCCCGCAGCCAACTTTGTACTGCATAACAGCCTATTCGTTATCGCTCACTTCCATAACGTCATTATTGGCGGTGTGGTGTTCGGCATGATGGCGGGCCTGACCTTCTGGTTCCCCAAAGCATTCGGTTTCACGCTGAGCGAAAAGTGGGGCAAGCGTTCGTTCTGGTGCTGGTTTATCGGCTTCTACGTCGCCTTTATGCCGCTTTACGTGCTGGCCTTCTTTGGCGCCGTGCGCCGCATGCAGTCATACGCCAACCCCGAATGGCAGCCGTGGATGATTCTGGCTTGGGTAGGCGCGGTGATCATCATGATGGGTATTGCCTGCACCGTTATTCAGTTCTGGGTCAGCATCCGTGACCGTAAACAAAACGCGGATGTCACTGGCGACCCCTGGGATGGCCGTACCCTGGAGTGGTCAACCTCCTCCCCTGCGCCGTTCTACAACTTTGCGCGTTTGCCGGAAGTGGGCGACATCGACAGCTTCTGGTCGCAGAAACAGCGCGGCGAAGAGCAGCTTGAAGAAGCCCCCTATACCGATATTCACATGCCGCGTAACACGGTGGCAGGTCCGGTGATTAGCCTGTTCGCACTAGTGATTGGTTTCGCGCTGGTATGGCATATCTGGTGGTTAGCGGGTGTAGGTGCCGTAGGTGTATTTGTGAGCTTTATGGCACGGGTATTTAACGACGATATCGATTACTACGTTCCCGCCGCAGAAGTTGAGCGCATCGAACGTGAGCATCAACTTAAATGTGAACAAAAACTAGGCGTGGAGGCGCAAGCGTAATGTCGACTGATACGCTAAATCATAGCTCATACCACCCGGTAGAGCACGAGGAAGAGCATCACGATGCCTCGGGCACGAAACTGTTTGGTTTCTGGGTCTACTTAATGAGCGATTTGGTGATCTTCGGATCACTCTTCGCCACCTACGCCGTGTTGATGAAGGGCACGGCAGCAGGCCCCACGGCGGCGGAAATTTTCGAGCTGCCGTTTGTACTGGTCGAAACGTTTCTGCTGTTGTTCAGTAGTTTCACCTTCGGTATGGGTGTGCTGGCGATGAACGCCGAACGACTTGGTCAGGTAAAAGCGTGGCTCGCCGTGACTTTCCTGCTGGGCGCGGGGTTCGTGGGCATGGAGATCTACGAATTTCAGCATCTGATTCATGAAGGCTATGGGCCGGATAAAAGCGCATTTTTGTCGTCGTTCTTCACTCTGGTGGGCACCCACGGGCTACACGTGACCTTTGGTTTGATCTGGATTTTGGTGATGCTGGTACAGCTGTACACCAAAGGGTTGAACGATATGACCCGGCCGAGGATTTTGTGCCTAAGTCTGTTCTGGCACTTCCTGGATATTGTCTGGATCTGTGTCTTCTCATTCGTCTATCTGATGGGAGTGCTGTGAGATGAGTCATTCTTCGTCTAGTTCACCCAATGCCCATGGCAGCGTTAAGTCGTATGTGACAGGACTGGTATTGTCGCTGATACTGACCATCATCCCCTTTGCGGTAGTGATGAGTGGCGCACTCAGCACACTGGCTACCGTCATCGTGGTCGTGGTGACCGCTGTGCTGCAGATATTGGTACAGCTGGTTATGTTCATGCATATGAATACCAAAGCCGACGAGGGCTGGAATCTGATGTCCTTCGTCTTCACACTGACGATTCTCGTCTTAGTGGTAGGAGGCTCGCTGTGGATCATGCAGCATCTGCATCTCAACATGATGATCGGCTGATTTCAGCACCTAGCCGCTGGCGGGATCTGCTTGAGCTGACCAAACCGGGCATTATCGGGGGCAACCTGATTGCTACTCTAGGCGGCTATTTCCTGGCCGCCCAGGGGCAGTTCGAGTGGCTCAGCTTTGTCGCGGTCATGGTGGGGATTGCATTAATCATTGCGTCGGGCTGTGCGTGTAACAACGTCATTGACCGCGATATTGATGCTTTGATGGCGCGTACGCGCCATCGCCCCCTGGTCAGAGGCAGCATTTCCATCACCCAAGCGCTGGGCGTTTCGGCGCTGCTGGGTGTGTCGGGGGTGGTGTGTCTGGCGCTGGGCACCAACGGGCTAACCGTTGCCTTGGCAGTCATTGGCTGGGGCGTGTATGTAGGGCTTTATAGCCTCTATATGAAACGCCGCTCAGAGTACGGCACTTTGGTAGGCAGCCTCTCCGGCGCGATGCCGCCGGTGGTGGGCTACTGCGCCGTGACGGGGCAGTTCGACAGCGGTGCCATTATGCTGCTGGTTATTTTCTGCCTGTGGCAGATGCCGCACTCCTATGCCATTGCTATTTTCCGCTACGCCGATTACCGCCGCGCCTCGATTCCGGTGCTGCCGGTGGTGCGCGGGGTCAAAATGGCCAAACACCATATTCTTGGCTACATCGTGGCGTTTATTCCCGCTTCGCTGGCGCTAGGGCTGGCCAGCCAGGCGGGCGCGGGGTATCTGTGCGTGGCGCTGACTATGGGCGGTTACTGGCTCTACTTGGCACTGCGCGGCTACCGTTTAGACGACGATGTGCGCTGGGCCAAAAAGGTGTTTGGCGTCTCTATCCTTACCATCACCGCGATGAGTTTAGTCATGGTGTTGGAATCGATGGTGCCGATGTGGGTCTAGCCCTCTCATACCGTTAAGCCGTTAATAAAACGCCCCAAGCAGACAACTGCTTGGGGCGTTTTTATTGGCTAGGGAAAAGTTTCTGTAACTCAGCTTTCCCGCTGGCTGGCCTGAATAGCCGTCAACGCAATGGTATAAACGATATCGTCGACCAGCGCGCCTCGGGAAAGGTCGTTCACCGGCTTGTTCAACCCCTGCAGCATGGGGCCAACGCTTACTACGCGGGCGCTACGCTGCACTGCTTTGTAGGTGGTATTGCCGGTGTTGAGGTCGGGGAACACAAACACGGTGGCTTTACCTGCCACCGGCGAGTCGGGGGCTTTCTGCTTGCCCACGCTCTCGATGGCGGCGGCGTCGTACTGTAGCGGGCCGTCGATGGCCAGGTGCGGCGCGCGTTCTTTAGCAATGCGGGTGGCTTCGCGGACTTTATCTACATCCGCACCGGTGCCGGAGTCACCGGTGGAGTAGCTGATCATGGCGACGCGTGGCTCAATACCGAAGGCTTCAGCGGAGCGGGCGCTTTGCAGGGCGATTTCCGCCAGGGTTTCAGCGTCCGGGTCGGGATTCACCGCGCAGTCGCCGTAGACCACCACCTGCTCGGGCAGCAGCATAAAGAAGATCGACGAGACTTGGTTATACTCCGGCGCGGTTTTAATCAACTGAAAGGCGGGCCGGACGGTGTTGGCGGTGGTGTGTACGGCGCCGGAAACCAGCCCGTCGACTTCATCCAGCTGCAGCATCATGGTGCCGAGCACTACGTTGTCTTGCAGCTGCGCTTCGGCGGTTAGCTCGTTGAGCTTGCCACGACGACGCTCGACCATCG
>Ga0209344_10000825_pt1 | contig 47015 bp, 36 predicted proteins | sample Cruoilmetagenom6_FD_187293 | JGI IMG/M metagenome (GOLD analysis project Ga0209344, IMG submission 187293) | Oil polluted marine microbial communities from Coal Oil Point, Santa Barbara, California, USA - Santa Barbara Oil Seep Sample 6 (SPAdes)... | ecosystem: Environmental > Aquatic > Marine... | reverse complement strand
TCGAGCGGATCAACCACCGACCTCGAAAAGTACTCGGATTTAGAACCCCGCATGAGGTATTCTTCGGGGTGGAATTACGCTACACCAAGCAACCTCCGGCTGTTGCACTTCGAACTTGAATCCGCGACTAACAACGGATGAGCCAATCATATATACCGCAAGTGGTGCGACCTATGTCATCTCGAGCCGAGAAATCGTGAGCATCGCTGGCGATTTTTGTGTCTTCGTGCCCATGGAGAAGCTAATCGCAGCATATGTCTGAATGCCCTGCAAAGCATTAGTGGTGTGTGCGAGGTATTCCTCCCTATATACAATGTCTCGGCGCCTCTAAAAATTCATTTTTGCGAGCAGTCGCTTTGCAGCTTGCCTGCTTACCTCGTTGCCAGGCAAGACAAGGCGCGAATAAAAAATTGAACGCAGCATATATTTGATATGTAAGTGATAATTTTTTTCAAGTAACGCGGTATTGTGACGAAGATTGGATTTTTAGAGGTGTCCTTTAGTCTTGGATCACAGCAAAACCTTACAGCGGTATTTACATGAGTGGCGTGAAGACGTTGGCTCAAGGCCTTAAGCAGCGTTGTGTCTGTATATGGTTTCTGACAGAAAACCTCAGGATCTCTGCAGCTGAGAGATAGTTGAGTAGCGCCCATGCTTCTGATACCGCTGGATGACCTGTTGGCGATAGCCTGTGAATTCCTCAATGTGGGTGTTTCCAGATCGGGCTTGGATCGTTGCTTACACCATCATGGAGTATCTAATAGTTTTTTTGGGTTTGCAGGATTCAGGACCTACTTTACCTCACCTTGTTCGATTTAAAATCGTATACAAGTGATTCTGAAAGTCGGGCTTTCTATCATTTATCAATATTTCTCACGAAATATGTTTTCTACCCGGTGAGCCACCACGCAAGGCAATGAGAATTTAATAACACAGCTAAGTCAAAGAATTTATTGCTTCATGATTGCGTGGATATAATTGCTGGGAATGGCATATGAAATACCACTCGGGTGGGATAACACGTTTTCTTTAGTGTCTTTTACAAATACCATATTAATGACGCCAAAAACCTTACCAGTTTTAGGATCAAATAGCGGACTTCCGCTATTCCCAGGGTAGGCAGTTCCATCCAGTTGAAATACAGAATATTGTGCGCGGAGCCGCTTGATTGTTTTGATGTCAAGCCGTTTCGATGTTAATGCTGGGATGACGATAGGGGTAATAGCCGAAATAATTGCTTGGTGCGTCACCGGGTAAAGCCCCAACACCATACCTATGGGAAAGCCAGTAAAGGCAACTGCTTCCCCCTCTTTCACAGTATTTGAATCTCCGATCACCAAGGCAGGTAAGGGTTTACCACTAATTTTTAACAGCGCCAAGTCATGCTCATTGTCAATCTTGACTATGGTTGCAGAGCGAGCGCTGGCTGATGCACCGCGATCAACAAAAACGGCCAACGATTCCTTTTTTTCCGTGTTCAGATTTCGCGGAACGACATGAGCATTGGTAATAATATGATTACCATCACCTACAACAAATCCAGTTCCAAGAAAATTGGCTGGTGGTGCGCGCGTATGTAATATGGTTCCTATAGCTACAATGGAAGGCCTGACCATTTCTATAGTTTGGGGGAGGTCGTCTGCAAATGCATTACCGAAATGACAATGCAGAGCTAAAAAAGAGGCACATATGAATCTAGCAGTGAATTGTTTTAGTCGACTATCAAGTAAGAACCTGACTACTTCCAAATTTTTTCCCATACGTTTTAACATAGTAATGGTATTGATTAACATAGCACATACTATCACCAGAGTATCCAGCTTGGACAGCATGCGAGTAATGGGCACCTCTAAAAATTCAAGTTTGCGAGCAGCCGCTTTGCGGCTTGCCTGCTTACCCCGCTTCGTCATAATAAGGCGTTATTCGAAAAATTTATCGCTTGCATATTAAATGTATGCCGCGCTCAAATTTTTTATTCGTGCCTTGTCTTGCTTAGAAACTTGAATTTTTAGAGATGCCCTATATAAAGACTCAGTTATGGAAGTGCTTCCCCGTGATTTGTCCTAAACAAGTTCGACTGGATTGAGCTCAGGAACATAGGGGTAGCAAAGGTAGCCGTTTCATGTTCTGTGGCTGTTTGAGTAACCGACTGGAGAAAAAGTCGGCTCCATCGAGCACTATTACGATTTTTTGTTCAGATACTGATCTCGCATAGTGTCCCATCCGGAAACAGCAACGCACAGCGAACTGTTTTTCCAGCATAAATGGCCTGCATCGCGACACGATATTCTTGCATCTGAACACTATGGGACTCAGAACCTGACATTGCGCCGCTCTTGTAATCGAGTACCCATACTTCGTCGTCAAACTCCACTAGCCGGTCCATACGGCGCAGTTCGCCGTGCGCATTGACATAAGACGTTTCATTGTAAGCCTTATAGTAATGCTGAGGATCAAAGAAACGTTGTAATGCCGGCATTGTCAACAGGTGTTGTGCCTGTTGCCAGAGTGATTCCATATCGCTGGACGAGATGCCGTACTGCAATTGCAGCGCTGCCTTGTCAGACATTTCTCTGTTCTTAATTCCATCTGCTGTAAGTAGGACGGAGGTGTCTGGCGAAGATGCGCTTAGATGTTGTAGCAACGTGTGCAACCAAGTACCTTGCCGCTGAGCTGTTGTGGAACGCACTACGCGCTGACCAGTGGGTAATGGATGCAATAATGCCACATCAATTTCAGCAGCAACTGAGGGTAAAGCAGGAGCAAGATTATCGGCCGCAATCAGCAAAGGATTATCGTCCTCCTCCACAGCCGTCGCAATGCGGTCATACCAGGAAGTTTCTTTTAATTCGCCATTTCCACTCACTAGCAGCGCTTGTTTCGCACGCGTCATGGCGACATACAGTAAATTCATTTCTTCACGCCGAATATAATCTTCATCAGCATCAAAATAAGCCGCTCGCTTGGCACCGCGGCTACGCTTATCAGTAAAAAGCGAGAAATGCACTGGTTGTGGTGCGTTGGGTGGCCAATCGAGCAGCACGCCATAGCTGTCTGGTTTACGATGCGTATCATTGGCATCAAGCAACCACACGATGGGTGCCTCGAGCCCCTTGGCCTCATGCACGGTGTAAATACGCACGGCATTACCGACCTCACCTACCTTGCCCTCGTCCGGCGATTCATTGTTGTCAGCTAAGCGAAGTTCTCTCAACTCAGCAAGGAAGCGTGGCAAACTGGGATAGCGTCCGGCATCCACATTCAGCGCAATCTCCATAAAGGCTTGCAGGTTGGCGCGAATCGTTTCATGCATTTCGACAGGCAGCGCAGCTTCATACCGATGCAACAAATCACCCTCAAAATAGATGCGATCGAGCAGATCATGAACGGGCAACTTGTCGGCGCGATTCAGCCAGTTATTCAGCAGGCGATACGCACGCGACAATTCGGCAGATGCTGCGTCGTTCTGTACACATCGTTGCAGCCGTGACCACCAGTTACCACCGATTTCCTCTTGAGCCAACTGCATTAAATCGCCATCAGAACAGGCGAAAAAAGGGGAACGCAGAACTTGCGCTAATTCTAAATCAGCGAATGGGGTGATCAGAAAGGTCAGTAAAGCCTGTATATCTTCCGCTTCCAACGTGTCCAGCAGCCCGCCGCGTCGCGAAGTCAAGAAGGGAATGCGGTAAGTATGCAAAGCGCTCTCATACACTCGTAAATGGGTGCGCTTACGTACTAATACCATAATGTCACAGTATTCTGCGCGCCGCACCGTGCCGTCTGCATCATGCACACTCCAGCGCGCCACGATGTCGGCGATGCCAGCGGCAAACTGCTGCGCCTCCGCTTCACGTTCGCCAGTCGCTTGTTCGATACGCGCTTCCAGCAAAGGGTTACGCAACCAACCAGATCTGCTCAGTGCGTCAATCTCGGCCGGATTGTCAATTAACGCTAGTGGCAAGGCGGCGACGAAACCAGGTAAATTCGTGTGATGTGCGATGTGTGTTTCAAAATCTACGAAACCATCCGGCTGTGAATCAAACACACTATTAACCGTTTGCAACACTGATGGGGCATTGCGCCGCGTGACATTCTGGCTAAGGTAATGCGCGCCAAATTCTTGTTGTAGCCATACACGCACTTCTCCGAACAGGCGCGCATCGGCACGGCGAAAGCGGTAAATGGATTGCTTTGGATCGCCCACCACAAAAACGGTTGGTCGCGAATCAACGGCAGCAGATGCAGCAAACCAAGCTTGCAGAATCTGCCATTGCACCGGGTTGGTATCCTGGAATTCGTCCAGCAAAACATGTTTGTAGCGGTTATCCAATTTGTACTGCATATACTCGGCACAATCGCTCTGATTGAGCAGGCGGCACACCTGCCACTCCACATCAGTAAAATCCATTAACTGCTGACGCAGTTTTAAATCCTGATAATGCTGCAGCAATGCTGCCCCGCAAATCAACGCGGCCTGATTCATACGCAGCGCTTCGCGCTCTGTCAAAGCGTCACGTACGGACTGCAGGGATTCGAATATGGCACAACAAAGGCTGGTATAGCGCTCTTGATCCTGTCCTTTATTCGCCTTGAGTTTGCGTGGATCACCACTTTTAGTATAAAGCCCATCACTGAGTGCTTCAAAACGCGCGCGTACATCTTGTAAAAGTAACGCATCAGCCAGCATGCGTGCATCTTTCTGTTGCGCTGCCGAGCCACTTTGCAACAAACTCGCAAATGCCTGTGCATTGGATTCAAAATCTTTATCCAGCAGCACCGCAAGCGGGTCATCCGCAGGATCAACGTCAAGCTTGATACGGAGTTGCTCCATCGCATAGCCCACGGCATCGTCCTGACCGCTGGTATAAGCCCACCATTCGGCTCGCTTCTGTACAAAATTTTTCAGCAACGTGCGCGTGTTGTGCAAACCATATTCCGCAAATAACCATTGCATCTCTTGTGCAGCTACCTCGTCGGGTGCGGCACGCAAGCTATCGGCAAACATTTGCCATGCTTCCTCATACAGCGCCGAAGTACGCTCCAGCAATTGCATCCCTGTAAGCAAATCAGCATTCAATGGCGCGCGCTGAATGATTTGCATGAACCAGCCGTGAAAAGTATTGATGGTAATAGCAGGTTGCGCCATTAAACAGTCGCGATACAGACTTCGCGCGCGCGTCAGCAGGTTGTCGTTTACATCGTGCAGTTCGCGCTCCATAAGAAAAGCACGTACAGCAGTGTCATCTTGCGTGGCAAGAAAATGTAACCATTCGTGCAAACGCGCCTGCATTTCCTGCGCAGCTTTGCGAGTGAAAGTGATGGCTAAAATTTCTCCAGGCTTAACACCGGTCAACAGCAAGCGCAGAATTCGGGACACCAGCAGCCAAGTTTTGCCACTGCCCGCACAGGCTTCCACTACAACGCTATGTTGAGGGTTGAGAGCAATGGAATTTTTCATCGCATGCTTCATTTTGCCTGCGTCTTTTCCATTAGCGTTCACTCCATTCAGATTTCCGGCATAGCCCGCGCATTTCGCAATACTGGCATGCCTCTATCACACCATGCGCGGGCAATGCCGCGCCACTGCGCATCTGTGCGAACAATTCCAGCAGGCGCTCGATGTTTGCCTGTGCCAGTTCAGCCACATCCTGTGGTGGCGCAACTGCAATCACCTTGTCTTTTTCGATGCTGATAAATGCGGCTGCATCAGCCTCATACATAGAAGCATAGCAAGCCAGTTGCACGTCTTCGCCCGCTTCTTTGAGCTTATTGCGTAGCCTGGTCGCATCCATCATCTTGTAATCCAGCACGCGCACTGCACTACCTTCCTCGACCTGCACATCTACACGGTCTATCCGTCCATGCATAAGCAAATCAGCAGTCAATGGCAACTCAAATGGCACTTCTCCACTTTGGTACCGCCAACCTTCAGCTTCAATTTTTATCTGTGCCTCCAGATAGAAGGGAATTGCTTGCTGCCAACGCAACAGCCAGGCACGCGCCAAATAATCGCGTTTCACAGCAGGCGCAAAAACCTCGACACTGATGCGTAGCAGGGCTGAATCCAGATCGGCGAGCAGATGATTGCCCAGCACCTGATATTGATCATGGAAGCGCCGTAGAATGTCATGTACCCACTCACCATAATCGCGCTTCTCCACATCTTCACGTACTTCATCCATTTCATTGAGGTGCAAGATATGGCGAGCATAAAATTGATAGGGGCAAGCCACCAGACTGTTATAGCCGCTGGCTGAAATACGTCGCGGAATAAGATCTGGCAGCGCGAATGGTGCGGGCATTGCAGCTGCAGGAGGTAGTGGAAATTCCGCACTGCGTACTTGCGCATTTTCAAGTAGCGTATCCCATTCCCCCTTCTTTATCGTTAGATCGTCTCCATAAGCCAACTCGTGCAACGCACGTAGCATTTCGAAACAGGGGCTTAATAGATTTGCTTCGCCGCTTTTGCTGGCTTGCCAGGTAACCAGCATAGTGTCATTCATAGCGAGCAATGCCAGCAAGTCATCGCGCTGCTGTGCCAAATTCACTTCGCGCGTCGGCAAGCCGAGTGTAGTGCGCACTGCATCATTGAACCACCGTCCGTTGCTGTCAGTGCCTGGTAAATGTGCCGCATCACAGCCGAGCATCAGCACTGCGTCGAACCTGCGCCAGCGCGTTGCGGCAAGATGGGTGAGTACAACCGGGCTGTCGATCGTTAAGTCACGGAAAGTATGCTCATCGAGTTGTTGTGCCAGCCAATGCCGCCACTCGGTCAGGCTGACGCGTGCGGTATCGGTATGTAGTTCACGCTGCCAGTTTTGCAGTGCCTGCAGCAACTGTATACCGGCATCATCCATGTTCAGCCCCTGCACTATGCCGAGAATCTCTAAGCTAGAGTAAAGCGCGCATAACCAGCCGGACAGCGTATCGTTTTTCTTATGCAAAACCTCTGTTGCCTGACGCAACCGCATCAGTGCCACCCGCATTTCGACATTACCCTGCGTCAAATCGAGAAATGTATCCAGATGTGCTACCACACCATGCTTGCGCACCAGCTGTTCAAGCTGATACACCGTCTGCTTACGCTCGTGCACGGTTTGATCGGCAAAGATAAATGGCGATTTAAGCAAGTCGAGTAAATCCTGATAGTAGAAATCACTTTGCAGCGCATCCAGCCAGCGCATCAACACCGTGCTCACTGATAACGTGGAGAATTTCCAGCCTGTTTCGTCGCATACCAGCACGCCAGCGCGCTCCAGCAAAGCACGCATACGCCTAGCGACTATGCGGTCTTGTGCGACGACGGCTATGTTTTGCTTACCGGCAAGTAACCAGCGCCGTATCTGAACCTCGGCGGCACGCGCCTCCTGTTCCAAACCATGAGCGCCAAAAAAACGCAGGCGGTGCCCCAAAGTAGCGTGAGGGAAATGTATTTGCAGGTGAATAGCTTGCTCGCGCAACGACAGGGCATCCATCTCCTCCACTTTCGCCTGCGAGTTAATTTGGACCCCACTCTCATTTTTAGTCGAGGTACGGTCAGGAAAGTGAGGCCGGCTGGAGGTGATGATGCGCATCACTGCACATTCTGGCTGTCGTGATGACAGCTCGCGCAAATCAATAATCATCACAGGCGCGCGTTTACGATATGCCTCAAGGAAACGTGTTTCAGTCGCAGCAAGAGAAGAAGTCAATAACACATACAGCGGTAATTCAGCTTGCTGTGCGAGTTGTGTCAAACTTTGCTGATAAGCTCGTGGGGAATCAAGTTCGCCGCTATTGTTCATCGCATACCATAATTCATACACTACGCGTGCTTCGAACTGCATGGCAGTGCCACGCTTGGACTGATATGCTTGTTCCAATTGCGATAGAAAATCTTCGGTATTTTGTGGTAGCTTGACATGATGATGTGTCAGCTCATCCAGCAAAATCAACAGCTCGCGCGCGATGCTCCATAGATCAGCATCTGCAAACCACTGTCGCGCGCGCAATACCTGATACAAAGTAGTAATTCGACAAGTATCGGGGGTAAAAGATAGTGCGCAGGGAACGGACTGAACCCAGTCACTGAGCGTGACCATCTGTGGCAACAAAATTGCAGGCAGGTTGGCCACACGCGCCAAACTTTGCGCCAATGGTTGTGACACATGATAATTGGGCAACAACACTCTGGCACGGCGTAGATCGGGTATTTCGTGAGGTTGCTGCGTCAGAATGACGCGTGCAACAGAATCAAAAAAAGTTGCGGCGGTTGATGTATTACTTTGCGGTATCGGGTTCAACGCTTATTACCTCTATCGCCATTCCCGCGCAGGCAAGCAACACCATGCTTATCGGTTGAAAGATAAAGAAATGATGTGCCCAGTGATGTACCGTGCAGACTTATGTTCTTCATTACTGCTTGTGTGGAAGAATGAAGAACTATAAGCCTTTAGCTATGTTACTGAAGCAATATACACAAGGATACACTAATATTTGCAGGTTTCTTTCAGCTGAAAGAAATATTTTAGCGCATCAACAGCTTATCCATTCCTGTCAAGCCATCCTCGTCCTTGCCATCCTTCGACCCACCAGGATAGTTCCGTTCTTCCTCACCAGGAGCATATTCCCTCTCCAACAAATGCAGTTTGTCTTTCACGTCTTTCCAGTCATCTGCATCGGCAGGTGGATCTTTTTTCTCGACAATACACTTCCATATCCCACATAGCTCTGCATTTAGCGCGGTAAATGCTCGTTGATCTTCTGGCAGATCATCCTCGGCATAAATTGCATTGACTGGACATTCGGCAACGCACAGCGTGCAGTCTATGCATTCATCCGGATCAATCACTAAACTGTTCGGGCCTTCGTAGAAGCAATCCACAGGACAAACTTCAACACAATCAGTATATTTACATTTGATACAGGCTTCGGTAACTACGTAAGTCATGGATTAAAACTCCTATTGAAATATATTCGCCATTTTAAACAAAATACCGGTCAGTGTCAGCTATAGCGACCTGTCGAATTTCGAGTTACATGGCCACATAACATGCATTTAATTATAATCATCTCGATACGAACGAAATTAAGATTCCGTCTGGTTGCAAACGTCATAAAAACAGCATGCTTCTCACGACATTTTTAGAGCTCTTTTCCCATGCTTTTATCCCATTCAATCAATGCATAAGCAGAATGATTATGTATTGATTCAAAATTCTCCGACTCAACTACATACGCTTCTATGCGTTCGTCACGATTGAGTGTTGCCGCAACATCGCGCACCATATCTTCAACGAACTTGGGGTTATCATAAGCCCGCTCAGTGACAAATTTCTCATCTGGACGCTTAAGTAAACCATAAAGTTCGCTGGAAGCCTGCTCCTCAGCATAACTCACTACTTCCTCTATCCATACAGAACTACTAGTACGCACGGTAATAGTCACATGTGAACGTTGATTGTGTGCGCCTCGCTCAGATATTTTTTTAGAGCATGGGCACAGGCTGGTTACCGGCACTAACACCTTCATGGTGAAGCTATATTTCCCGTTGTTAATTTCGCCAATAAAGGTAACGTCGTAGTCCAGCAAACTCTGCACGCCAGATATCGGGGCGGTCTTATTTATAAAATAAGGGAAGCTCATTTCGATGTGGCCGGACCGAGCCTCTAACTTCTCAATCATCTCGAGTAGAATATTTTCAAATGATTCTACGGAAATCTCCCGCCCATGATGGTTGAGTATCTCGACAAAACGCGACATGTGCGTGCCTTTGAAGTTGTGCGGCAGGTGCACATACATATTAAAAGTGGCCACCGTATGCTGCACCCCAACGTTTTTGTCTTTAACTTGTACTGGATGACGAATGCTCTTGATGCCGACTTTATTGATCGCCAGATCGCGCGTATCAGCCATGTTTTGTACATCAGGAATAGTAGTCTGGGGAGAGTTCATGTTTACACAATTTAATAGCTAGAAATACAAGAATTCGGATAAATTTAATACGCTAACATAGCCTGTAGCGTTATCTGTCAATACCATACTAACGAAACTGGCAGCTACCAATAGTCGGCGTGTTAACGTGGCTTGGATGCAGACGAAAAGTCGTCTGATCGCATAAAGTTAAACGCGCAGAAATCAGAGCATTTAAGATAATTGACAAAAATTCAATACGACAGCGATAAGGTCAAGCCTTGTAAGTTCCCCTGGAATACCAGGGGCTTACTTCATGAAATTACATTCTAACGCGGCTGTTTGACGATACGTAAATATGGCTTAACAGTTTTCCAACCTTCCGGGAACATTTTTTTGGCTTCATCATCAGATACCGCTGGTACGATAATTACGTCTTCGCCATCTTTCCAATTGACAGGTGTCGCGACTTTAGATTTGGCGGTTAACTGCATGGAATCCAGAACACGTAAAATTTCATCAAAATTACGACCTGTAGACATTGGGTATGTCAGCATCAGTTTAATTTTTTTGTCTGGGCCAATAATGAAAACTGAGCGTACAGTTGCATTCGTAGCCGCAGTGCGCCCCTCAGATGTACCAGTTTCTTCTGCTGGTAGCATATTATAAAGCTTCGCTACAGATAAATTCTCATCTCCGATCATAGGATAATTAACAGCATGACCTTGTGTTTCTTCAATATCCTTTGCCCATTTTTCATGATTTTCCACTGGGTCTACGCTTAATCCAATTATCCGGCAGTTCCGTTTTTTAAATTCCGGCTCCAGTTTTGCCATATACCCTAATTCAGTTGTACATACTGGCGTAAAGTCTTTTGGATGAGAAAATAGTATTGCCCAGCCATCGCCGATCCACTCATGGAAATTAATAGTGCCTTGAGTTGTGGGGGCAGTAAAATTTGGTGCTTCATCATTAATTCGTAGTGACATGGTTAATCCTCCGTTTATATTCAAAATTTATGTCGTGACATCTCTTGCTGCTGCATATTGATGACACACTTATTCTGTGTAATCAAATATATTTAAGATTCTTTTGAATTTGTTTTATATACCTGTCGAGAACTATAAGCTAGCTCAAGGGTGTCTTTAATTGATTACGAATTCAGTAGCAATGTAACACTATAATTTATAAAGAAATTTTTTTACGAATTGAGGCGGCGATGCCTGTTGCATCCAATCCACATGCAGCCAACATTTGTTTTGCGTCTCCTTGCTCCAAAAAGCTATCTGGCAAGCCTAATTGGAGCAGCGCATTTGTCATGCCATGCTGTTGCAAACACTCCGCCACCGCGCTACCTGCACCACCTTGAATGGTGTTTTCTTCTACTGTGACCAGCAATGTGTGCTCACGTCCCAAATGCAGCACCAGCTCCACATCCAGAGGCTTAATAAAACGCATGTTGGCCACCGTGGCATTGAGTGTGTCCGCAGCTTCAAGGGCAGGGCCAAGCATGGAACCAAAGGACAAAATTGCCACGCCTGAGCCAAAACGACGCATTTCACCTTTACCAACAGGTAGCGCCTGCATTTCCTTATGTGAAGCAACACCCGGCCCATAACCGCGCGGAAAACGTACAGCTGTCGGTGTATCCAGCTGGAACGCCGTGTATAACAGCTGGCGGCACTCGTTCTCGTCAGCTGGAGCCATCACTGTCAAGTTGGGAATGCAGCGCAAAAAACTCAGGTCAAAGCTACCCGCATGCGTCGCTCCATCAGCCCCAACCAGCCCGGCACGATCTATCGCCAGCAGCACAGGCAGATTTTGAATCGCAATATCATGTATCAGTTGGTCGTAAGCTCGTTGCAAAAAAGTAGAATAAATTGCCACTATCGGCTTGTAACCTTCACATGCAAGCCCTGCTGCGAAGGTCAGTGCATGCTGCTCGGCAATGCCTACGTCAAAATAACGCTGTGGAAATTTTTTTGCAAACTCAACCATGCCGGAACCCTCGCACATGGCAGGGGTAATACCAACTAAACGCGTGTCCTGCTCAGCCATATCGCACAACCATTCGCCAAAAATCTGGGTATAGGTAGGCTTGCTGGCTTTCCCTTCGTCATTTCTCAAAACAGGTTTGGTAACAATGCCTTGCTCTGGATCAAACTTGTTGACGCCGTGATAAAGCAGGCAATCTTCCTCTGCATGAGTGTAGCCTTTGCCTTTTTGCGTGACTACATGCAGAAATTGCGGCCCTTCGAGCTGACGTATGTTACCAAGAGTTGTGACTAAGGTATCAAGATCGTGTCCATCAATAGGGCCGATGTAATTGAAACCAAATTCTTCAAACAGCGTACCCGGCGTAACCATACCCTTGACATGCTCTTCGGCGCGCTTGGCAAACTCAAGCATTGGCGGCATACCTTTCAACATTTTTTCGCTACCACGTCGCACGGCGGAATAAAAACGTCCTGACATCAACTTGGCAAAGTAATTATTGAGCGCACCCACTGAACTTGAGATAGACATGTCATTGTCATTGAGGACCACCAACAGATTGGTATCCATCGCTCCAGCATTGTTAAGTGCCTCAAATGCCATGCCACCGCTCATCGCGCCATCACCAATAATAGCGACCGCACACCGATCGCTTCCATCAATTTTCGCCGCCACCGACATTCCGAGTGCGGCACTAATCGACGTACTGGCGTGCGCGGTGCCGAAGGCATCGTAGTCACTTTCAGTGCGATTAGGAAAGCCTGAAATACCACCTGCCATGCGCAGGGATTTCATCGCATCGCGCCGTCCCGTAAGTATCTTGTGTGCATAAGTCTGGTGTCCAACATCCCACACAAACCTGTCATGCGGTGTATTAAAAACGTAGTGCAATGCAATGGTTAATTCTACCGTTCCAAGATTGGAAGACAGATGGCCACCAGTCTTGCTCACCGACTCCACCAAGAATTCACGCAACTCATTCGCTAGTTGAGGCAATTGCTTGCGTTCCAGCTGCCGCAAGATTTCTGGGGTATTGATGGTATTGAGTAGCGAAACCATCAATAGTTTCTTAATAAGATAAAATTAGCCATGTCACGCAGACGACCTGCTGGCTCCCCGAACTCCGCCAGAGCATCCATCGCTTCGTTGTGCAATTCTGTAGCCATCTGTTTAGCTGCCTGCACGCCAAGCAGCGTGACATAAGTAGGCTTGCCTTGTTTGGCATCCTTACCTGCGGTTTTGCCTAAGGTTGCAGTGTCCGCCTCGCTATCGAGTACGTCGTCCACCACCTGAAAAGCCAATCCGACGCATTTGCCGTAGCGATCAAGCCTGGCCAGCTCTACCTCCCCCAGCGCAGGCCCACACTGTGCACCGAGCAAAACAGATGCACGTATAAGCGCACCAGTTTTATGGATGTGCATAAACTCAAGTTCCGGTACACTCAAATGGCTGCCAACACTCGTTAAATCAATCGCTTGCCCGCCCGCCATGCCACGCGATCCAGATGCAGTAGCCAATAATTTGATCATAGCCAACTGTTGCACGGCATCATTGTTGAGCTGATGCTCGGCCAACAACTGAAACGCCAAACTTTGCAAGCTGTCGCCGACCAGCAGCGCAGTGGCATCATCGTACTCAATATGACAAGTGGGTTTTCCCCGTCGAAGCACATCGTTGTCCATGCATGGCATGTCGTCGTGTACCAACGAATAGGCGTGAATCAGTTCTACGGCAGCAGCAACTATATTGACACGCGTGCAGTCCGCCCCGACCAAATCACCAGCAGCAAAGGCCAGTAGCGGGCGCACACGTTTACCACCATCCAATACGCTATAGCGCATGGCTGCGTGCAAGCGCTGCGGAGCGATATCCGGTTTTGGCAACAACTGTTGTAACTGATCTTCGAAACTACTCTGGTGGGAACTAACCCAAGTCGGGAAATCAATATCAAGCATCTTAGGTTTAGTCATCTTCTCGCTTGGCAAAATCACTTGCACTAGTAGGATTGGTGGCAAAATTTTGTAGCGTGCCCTCTTCCAGGATGCGCACTTGTTGTTGTGCATCCTCCAAACGGCTTCGGCAAACTTGCAGCAGCTCGGCACCGCGCCGATAAGCTGTCAGCGAATCTTCCAGCGACAACTTGCCTACCTCCATGTCAGCGACTACCTGTTCCAGCTCGGCCAGCGCTACCTCAAAGCTGGGTGGTTTTTGGGATTTTACTGCCATGTTATGTACATTCCAATTGCTAAAGTTGCGGCGTATTTTACCTTAACCTGAATTTTATCGTACTCAACTTTAGACATCCAGCCCTCATTACTTGTGTCACCGGAACGAAGGCACGATTTAGATTTAGAGGTGCCCTTAAGCTATGTCCAGTCGCCGCCACAATGTATCAACAATGTTGACACGCAAGGCGTTCAACCATAAACTTGAGCAACTGATTCTTAAAAGGTAGACATTATGGAAATTATCGTAAAAAAATGGGGTAACAGCGCAGCGGTGCGCATTCCTGCATCGGTCATGGCGGCGGCGCATATCACTTTGGAGCAGCTTGTTGAAGTACGTGAGGAACAAGGGCGCATCGTTATCGAACCCGTGCGCCGCAAGACCTACAAGCTGGACAAGCTACTGGACGGCATCACCGCGAAAAATCAGCACAAGCCCATTGATACAGGCGAACCGATTGGCAAGGAAGTCTGGTAATGGCACGTTGTTTCGTGCCGGACGCGGGCGATATCGTCTGGCTCGAATTCTCGCCGCAAGCTGGGCACGAACAAGCTGGAAACCGTCCCGCACTGGTGCTCAGCCCTTCCGCCTATAACAACAAAACCGGCACCATGCTGTGTTGCCCGATGACCACACAGATCAAAGGCTACCCGTTCGAAGTTATCATCCAGACAGAAGGTGTCAGCAGTGCAGTGCTGTCCGATCAGGTGAAAAACCTCGACTGGAAAGCGCGCAAAGCCACGGCTAAAGGCAAAGCATCCGCCGAAGAGCTGGATGAAGTGAGGGCAAAGATTACATCGCTTCTAGGATTGCAGAGAGTCACCTGATTAGAATTCACGTCGCGAGAGAAAAGTAGCGCAACCCTGCTCTTCCCCAATGCACTAAAGGAAATCATGACCACAACCCGCTGGACGAAAGAACAACTCAAACTCGCATTTCATTTATATTGTCAACTTCCCTTCGGCAAGCTCGACATGCGCACACCTGAAGTAATCTTGCTTGCATCGCTGATAGATCGCACCTCTGGCGCGGTCGCCATGAAGCTGAGCAACTTTGCCAGTCTTGACCCCGCAATCACAGGAACAGGCCGCAAAGGATTGGATGGCGCATCCAATCTTGACCGAGAGGTATGGGCAGAGTTTCACGCAGATTGGGAAAAGCTCGCACTTGAATGCTTTCTGTTAAACGCAAAACTCAGCCAAGAAAAGGCTGCAGATACAATGGTGAAATTAGACGTAGATGAGCAAGAGGGCCTGCAAGATTTCACCGGAGAAACCAAACGAGTCGTGACCGAACAGAGAATCAAGCAACACTTTTTCCGTCGTGCGGTGTTGAGCAGCTATCGGGGTCGGTGTTGTATGTCGGGGCTGACGGATGCCCGCCTGTTAATGGCAAGCCATATCGTACCGTGGAGCATCGACAAAACAAACCGCCTCAATCCTAGTAACGGCCTATGCCTATCTGCAATCCACGACAAAGCCTTTGATCGCGGGTTAATAGCGCTCTCAGATAACTACGAGGTGATATTGTCCGAGCAAATAAAACGGAATACTGATGCTTTGATTACGCAGATATTTTTGCCGTTGGAAGGATGCAAGATTGAGTTGCCTGAAAAATTTATACCGAACAACGAATTTATTGCACGCCATCGCAAAGATATATTAGTTGATGCTATGTGCTAATTAAAAATTTTAAATACTACTTAAATAATCAAAATGAGTTTTATTTACAACCCAAAAGAGGAACCGTAGGCTTAGGGCTGTGAAAAAGAAATAATACTGTCCATTTGTTCAAAGTAATATCTTCTATTTAAACAGGTTAGGGAAAGCATGCTGCAATCAATCCTGAAACGTATTTTGACAGAATGGCCAAATGCGACGCACGAGCCATTTACAGATCATCCGCTGGCACATGCTATTCGTCAGGAGCTTCGTGATGCAATAGGCTCGATAATTTCTGAAAAATATCCAAATTACATTATTTCTGGTAGTGCTGGTGCAGGGAATTGGGCGAATGTCCCATGGCTCTCTATATTGAATCCTTCAATTACGAAATCTACTCAGGACGGGATATATCCTGTTTATTTATTTCGAGCGGATGGGGCAGGAGTTTATCTTTCTATTAATCAGGGTACTACGGCACCACAAAAGCAACTTGGCAAAGTTAAAGCCGACTCGCAAGCTATCGAGCTTGTAAGTAAATTGAGAACAGCAGTTCCAAAGCTAGGGGAGTGGGGTAAGCAAAAAATTGAACTGGCTGCTAGCACGCCATTGGGCAAATCATATGAGATGCCGAACATTGCAGCTCGTTTTTATGCAATAGATAATCTGCCATCTGAAGCAATCCTTAAGGCCGATTTGCAAACGGCGATGAAGCTATATGAAGATATAGAACCCATTTGGCGAGCATCGAAAAACCAAGATAGTTTAGCTTCATCCTTAACGGAGCTGCTAAAAATGTCCTCCGCATTGCCAAAGCCATTCCTCCTATTAGCTGGCATTTCCGGTACCGGTAAAACACGCTTCGTTCGCGAACAGGCCGCCGCGCATCGCGGCGGAGACCTCACCAATCACTGCCTTATTCCAGTGCGTCCAGACTGGCATGAGCCGTCTGACTTACTGGGATATGTGTCGCGTATAGGTCAAAACGGTGCGCGCTATGTGGTAACCGATTTGCTGCGTTTCGTGGTGCATGCTTGGCAGGATGCCAAGGCATCGGCTACCGCCACGGAGCTGGTGAGTAAATCACCCGACGCAATGGCGCCTTACTGGTTGTGTTTGGATGAAATGAATCTGGCGCCGGTGGAGCAGTATTTTGCCGACTATTTGTCGGTGCTGGAATCGCGCAAGTGGGAAGGTGAAAAGTACAGCTGCGCCCCGCTGTTAAAGGCCAACACGATTAAACAACTTGATTCGGATGGGAAAGCCGATCTGCGCAAGCAATTAGGGTTAGGCGAAGAGCATGATGATCTGTGGCAATACTTCATAACGATAGGTATACCGCTGCCGCCCAACCTGATTGTTGCCGGCACTGTAAACATGGATGAGACCACGCACGGATTTTCGCGCAAGGTAATCGACCGTGCCTTTACCATAGACTTCGGTGTGTTTTATCCGAACGATTTTGCTGATTTTTTTGAGCCAAGCACCCAGCCGAAAGTGCTGGGCTTCCCTGTACTGTCTGATGTGTGCCATGCCGACTTGGCCGATGTGGCTGCTGATACGGGCGGGAAAAAAAGTATCGAATTTTTGGGTGCGATCAATTCGGTATTGAAGGGCACGCCGTTTGAGTTGGCGTATCGCGCGTTAAACGAACTTCTTTTGGCGGTGGTTTGCTTTAACCCGAAAGATGAGGCCGAGTTGTGGGCGGTGTGGGACGACTTCTTGATGAGCAAGGTGCTGCCGCGTATTGATGGTGATGCGGAGAAGTTGGGCGCCGACGGCGACGGCAGCCTGCTGACGAAATTGCTTGACGAGATTGAAAAGCAATTTCTGAGTAAGGCGGGGATTCGCCCCGATTTGTTGCGCGAGATGTCTGTTGACGGCGGCGTGTGTATGGTGCAATGGCGTGCAGAGAAAAAACTCATTTGGATGCAGACACGTTTGAATGCGAACGGCTTTACTACTTTTTGGCCGTGATGCGCTATGCCGCCACGGCCCAATTTCCTTATCGTCATCCCCGCGCAGGCGGGAATGACGAGGTTTGTGAACGCAATTTTTTGTTTGGTTGATTCAAGGAGTCACTCGCTTGCCTGACATTCTCACCCTCAAAACGCCGCACTTCATATTATCGGTGTGGACGAAGGATGTTGAAGAGCCCCAAGCCTTGCTGGCGAAAACCCATGCCGTGCGCGGTGCTGCCATGCCCACGAGTGCATTGCGTTTTAATCCCGCACTCACCATCGAAAGTTTCGCATCACTCGCCCCAGAAAATTTGACCGCGCAGCCCATCGCCGAATTGCCTTTACTGGAGGCGCTGTTTTTTGAGAACAAGCAATATGAATTCGAATTTCTGTTTGGCGATGACGTAAGCGCACCCAATAGACCTGTCATTATTCACCGGCTGCGTGGTATTGAGGAAAGTTTTCATTACAAGCAAGGCTCGTTGCGTGGCAGCATCAATTTCGGTAATGACATCGGCTGGTTTCGCCTCGGTGTTCGCCACTTGGTTGCTGGGCGTAAGGTTGAGCAGTATGTGTCGTTTGAAGTACAGCCAACCAAGATGGCAATGGCGACCGACTTGGAAGGTATTCATCGTGTGGTGGATGAGTTCTATCCGCTGTGGCGTTTTTCTTTTGTGCAGAAAACCGAGCAGGAGCTGGCCAAGTCGCGGAAGCCACACGAGCGCTTTGCACTTTTGTGGCTGGCGCACTTTGAAAAACTTCGGGCAAATTTGCAAAAGGGAATTCAACGGATTTGTAATGCACCACATACCCGCCTAATGCCTTATGTGCATCATGTTCGCGCCGAACGGTTGCGTGGGCGTTTGTCACCCAAGCTAGAGGAACGCATCACTGCACATTTGCATAATGAAGAAAGTCAGCATCACTACCGGATAAACGGAAAACGGCTTTCACTCGACACGCCAGAGAATCGCTTTATAAAAATGGTATTAGCCAGATGCAGCCAAGGCATTGCGCGTTTCAAGGAGCGCGCCAGAGTGAACAACCTATCGCCGGAACGCGGGCGACTTTCCGAATCTTTTTTTGATGAACTGGATAGTTGGAAAAAACCCTTGGACCAGCTGTTGAATCGGCCAATGTTTTCCGAAGTGGGCGCATTTGAGGGCATGGCTTCCGAGTCATTGGTGTTGCACCAACGCGCCGGTTATGGGGGCGTGTACCGCATTTGGCAGGAACTCAAACTTTATCTGGACGTGTTTGGCCGGAATGCTTCGATCTCGATGAAATCCGTGGCCGAATTGTATGAAGTTTGGTGTCTGCTGGAAATGCGGCGGATGTTGCTAGCCTTGGGGTTTACGGAAAAGGCCAACAGTAAAGCCGCACTAAACAGTAAAGGCTTTGAAAAAAGCCTGACCGAAGGTATGGGTGCGGCGTTTCAATTGGAGCGGACAGACGGAATCAAAATCCGTCTCGCGCATGAACCAATTTTCTCTCGCACCAAAGATCCTTCATTTGAAAAAATTTACTCTTGGACTACGATACAGAAGCCGGATATTTTTCTGGAGGCCACCTTTGCCAACGAGAAAAGTATCCAGTGGATTTTTGATGCGAAATACCGTATTGCCGATGACAGCAACGACATGGACCGCGCACCGGACGATGCAATTAACCAGATGCATCGCTACCGCGATGCACTGATTCACGTCAACAAAGCCGACGACGGTGGACAGGAAAAAACACGTCCGATCTTGGGTGCGTATGTCTTGTATCCGGGCTGGTTTGATGAGGCCGAGACAAGTAATTCATATGATGATGCAATAGATGCGGTGGGTATCGGTGGATTTCCGTTGCTACCTAGTCGGCCGAACAAATGGCTGATGGATTTTTTGACGGCCCGTTTTGGTAATGCAAATATGAGTTATACGATACCCGAGCCAGACCATTATCTGGCCGAAGACTCGGCGCGTATTGCTACGATGGGCACGTATCTTAGCTGCTATGCGGATTTGACACTGGTTGCACCGTTGGGTCCGAAAGGAGGCAGAGACAAATACTACCTGCAACGATTTCAGCAGGGTAGGGCGGGCTGGTATCACATCAAATTGAGTGCCACCGACAAAAAATCCATCGCGAGAAATGTGATGCGAGAGATACGCTATTGCGCTATCGGTGTACACCACAGTGAAAGCGGCGAAAGAACGATTAATCATCTTTACGAGGTAAAATCGGTCCGGCTGGTTATCAGGTCTGATATTAGCCTTGAGCAGTCTGGAAAACTGGATGCGGGTAACAAGGAAGAATATTGGCTGCTGGAGTTAGGCTATGCGAGGCCGATGCTGAACGCGGTAAAAATGCCGCTCAGAACTTTCAAATTTCAACTGACAAGTGCCTCAGAAATGCTGGCCGCCGACAATTGGGACGCATTACCTAAGCGGTACGCGATGCTAAGTTAGTCTATCAGCCGACATGGCTAAAAAACTTGTAACTACTCGCCACTTACAGTCGCCTACAAAAGTGGCGCTTCAGTATTGAAATCGCCACCTTTAAAAAACTCAAACGTTGCATCGTCGCCGCAATGCGCTACGTTAAACCTGAACCAAGGTGAAGATTCCTGGTGTGGCCGGAACATGTTTCCGGGAGCGAGCATTATTCCTTCTATTGCAGCGAGGCTTGCAATTTCAGCTGCGTTGCTTTCGTCATTCAGTTTTGCCCAAACAAACATACCGCCTTCTGGTTCGCAATATATTGTAAAGCCGAGGTTTTCAAGTTTTGCAATAGTGGTTTGTCGCGCCAGTTGCAATTTTGCTCGAAGCTTATCCAGATGCTTTCGGTAATGGCCGTCAGTCAAAAGTTGATACATCAATCGCTCACTCACTTCCGAAGTGGTAAGACCTGTCAAAAGCTTAACATCACAGAGGTTCTCTGCAATTTCTCGGTTACATGCGAAATATCCAACACGCAGACTTGCAGAGACCGATTTCGAGAAGCTGCTTACATAGATCACTCGGTTGAGTTGGTCAAGCGTGGCAAGGCGAGTCGCCATCGTAGGGTGGAAATCGCCGTATATATCATCCTCAACCAGAATCATGTCGTATTTTTCGGCCAGCTGAAGCATGCGATGAGCGACGGGCTGACTAATGCTGGCGCCGGTTGGATTGTGCAAAATCGTATTTGTAAAAAAAAGCTTGGGATGATGTTCTTTGATCAGCGTTTCCATCACACTGGTATCAGGGCCATCATGATTCCAAGGCACCCCGACGATATTTGCACCGAATGATTTCAGCCCTCCAAAAAGAATAAAGTATCCCGGATCATCGACTAACACAGTGTCACCAGGCCGTACAAAGAATCGAGTTACCAGATCCATCGCATGCGTCACACCTGTGGTCAGGATGATTTGCGAAGTATCTGCGACAACACCGATCGTAGATAGTTTTCTTTGAAGTAGATCCCTCAAGGGTAAGTAACCGCCCGGGGTACCATAAGCGGTAAGAAATTCCCCATCTTTAAGTGATAGTGCCCTCAAACTTTTTTTGATGCCTGTTTCTACCATCCATGAAGCTGGAAGCCACCATGCCCCGGGCATCGTTTTGCTAGCTCGATCCTTTAGCGAATTCCTTAGCAGCCAAACGACATCTATTACGCTATCGAGTTTGTATGCGGTTTCCGATAAATCACGAGGTGTCGGTCGAGATGAAACATAAAAACCAGAACCTTGCCTCGAATGCAGATATCCCATCGCCACCAATTTGTCATAAGCCTGGACAACAGTGAAGCGGCTTACTCCATGGTATTGAGCGAATTTTCGTATCGAAGACATACGTGAACCCGGTCGCATTGCCTTGTCATCTATCATTTTTTGGATGGCATTGGCGATCTGGTCAATCAACGGTGACGGATCGTTTGAATCTAAATTTAATATTGGCATGGTTATTGGACCAGTACAGGTTGGTTAAATATGTAAGCAACTGTACCTGTATTGTCAGGTTATTGTCTAGTAATGTATGCGCTAAGAGATAAGGTTGGATATAAACATCTCTAAAGCAATTAACTACTATTGAATAACTTTAAAGTGGCAAGTGGCTTTATTAAAAAGGAGTAGAAAAAATGAATTCTCGATATGCCAAAGGATTTATTGCTGTGCTTGCTGGCTCGGTGTTGATTTATTTGGGAGATAAGGCGCTGGGGGTCAATATCGAAGTATTTACTGGCATCTCCACATTTAATTTTGCGTGGATGTTGGATGTATTTTTGGTCCCATTCATTGCAGGATTCGTGGTCTCCTGGATTTTTGGCCTAGGTGGAAAATGGCTGGCCTGTTTACCCCCGCTGATTGTACGTTGCACCAGCTTTGTCTATTTAACTTACTTTGAAAATCCTGTTACAGATGCCGATATGTTTTTCCTGATCCCCCTGTCGTACTGGGGGCCTTGTCTTATTTTAGTAGTGGAAGCTGCCAATTTTGGAGGAATTGTCGGAGAGGTTGTGAAAGGTGTGTATGGCCATCCGAGCAAGGGAAATGGGAAAGTAAATATGGCTACCATAAAAAAAGTATCCATTCGATCCTGAGTGTTTCATTATTTTAATTTAATCAGCATTTTTCAGGTCTGTTGCTGGCAGTGTAAATCCGCCTGGCTTTGGCAGAAAAAAAGCTTGCTTATAACCATGCATCATCGTTATAGCCTGCACTGAGCAAGGATAGGCTCTCATGCTGCACAGCCCCTTGATCCAAGCTTTGGGGTCGTTCTGGAGGTGGCTGGCAAGGATTTTTTCGGACAAGAAAAAAGCTCTGCCAGGATAACGCAGATTAGATAACTGTTCACAGCCAGTTCAGCACAGCATATGAAAAATCATCACTTAAGCTTAACTAAATGTAGTTGTTCATAGCTACGTCTACTTGCAAGTCATGAGAAAGGATAAATAACCATGCTTAAATCATTTTTGCTATATTTTTTATGTTCGATTATAGCCATCAATCTAAGCGCATTATCAATAACACTTCAGGTAGGTTTTATTGACACTTCGATTATTTTTAAAACTGTTTCGTGGATATTAACTTTATGCGCATGGTCTTTGGTATTCATATACCGTAATCGATAGTATCGAAGGTCAGCTGGAAATAGTAGATGCCAACGAGTTAATCGTTTGGGTTCTTGCCTGCATCGCACAATGCCTGGCAACGGGTACTATACGCATGGCTTCACTTCGCCAGATTGATATCTCGGGATAGTATTTGCTTTGCCGGAGGGCGCCACTCGTGACATCGCGTTTTGTACGAAAATTCTAACGGATTATTACGCCAGTATTTGCTCAAGGGGCAGATATGTTGACCTACACTCAAGAACAGTTGGATGAAATTGCTTGAGTTTGAATACACGTCCAAGAAAACTACTCAGATGTCAATCACCGGTAGCGCTTTATAACGAGCACCTACTGAAATGGAACTCGTTATATCGACGACTAAACATTAATTGCTGGGGGTGCTGCCATAATTACTTCTATATGTCGCAATGGCTTTAAGGGCACCTCTAAAAATCCAATCTTCGTCACAATACCGCGTTACTCGAAAAAAATTATCGCTTGCATATATTAACGATATGCCGCGCTCAAATTTTTTACTCGCGACTTGTCTTGCCTTGCCTGGACACTTACATTTTTAGAGGCGCCCTTATATTTAACCCTGTTAATCCATTAGGCAATTTAACCAGCCTCCCCCTTTGAAAAAGGGGGATTAAGGGGGATTTTTGTGTCCCTGCAATGCTCAAATCCCCCCTAGCCCCCCTTTTTCAAAGGGGGGGAATGCGAAGTCATCGCGCGAATCATGCCTAATGGATTATCCGGGTTTAAGATTTAAATGCTTTTTCGTTTATGGATGTTGGTGCAACTGCGGGGAAGTGGCTTGGGTCTGATATGATCCTCAAGCTCGATTAAAAGAATATAAAATTGCACTTGGAGCTTTACATATTGGTTTTTGTTAGCTTTTGGATTGCTGGCATTAGGAATAGCTAAGGGAACGTTTTACATGCTCATAGGCGGAAGCTTTCGATAATGTCGCCAGGCAAGGCAATACTATGATTCTGCCAGGTAATATGGAAGACAGGGGGCTATGGTAGCTGCGGCGAAGAGTGTTGTTAAGACGTAGAAGTAGAAACTGTATTCGTTGTGAAAATGGTCGCTGGATGTTGTATGGTTTAGGCTAGTTATTTGAAGGACACCTCTAAAAATTCAAGTGTCCAGGCAAGTCACGAGTAAAAAATTTGAGCGCGGCATATCGTTGATATATGTAAGTGATAATTTTTTTCGAGTAACGCCGTATTGTGACGAAGCGGGACAAGCAAGCCGAAAAGCGGCTGCTCGCAAAGTTGGAATTTTAGAGGTGTCCTGTAATCCCTGAGTCATTTTCAAAGTAGTAGTTATTGGGACTAAGGGAGATTTTTGATGGATTTTTGTTTGAATACCACTGACGGTTTTGCTCGTCGTGGCACCCTTTCTTTAGCTCATGGTATCGTTGAAACTCCCGCTTTCATGCCAGTTGGCACTTATGGCACAGTGAAGGCGATGTCGCCTCTGGAGTTAAGAGAAATTGGCGCCCAGATTGTGCTGGGCAACACTTTTCATCTATGGCTTCGTCCGGGTCTGGATGTTATTGAAGCGCATGGTGGCTTGCATGGTTTTATGGGATGGGATGGACCGATCTTAACTGATTCGGGTGGATTTCAGGTGTTCAGTTTGGGCGCGTTGCGCAAGATTACCGAGGAGGGGGTGACGTTTCAATCTCCAGTGAATGGTGACAAGTGTTTTCTGACGCCGGAAGAATCCATACGAATTCAGAAGGTGCTGAATTCCGATATCGTGATGATTTTTGATGAGTGTACACCTTATCCAGCGGATGAAAATCAGGCAGCTGATTCTATGCGCCTCAGTTTGCGTTGGGCGGAACGTTCAAAACGTGCGCACGAAGGCAATTCCAATGCACTCTTTGGTATTGTGCAGGGTGGCATGTTCGAAAGTCTACGCGATGAATCGTTACGTGAGCTGGTTAATATAGGTTTTGACGGCTTCGCCATAGGTGGGTTGTCGGTGGGAGAGCCGAAAGAAGACATGCTGCGCATTCTGAGGCATACCTCGCCGCAGTTACCCAGAGACAAGCCGCGATACCTGATGGGCGTAGGTACACCTGAAGATTTAGTGGATGCGGTCGCGCATGGTATAGATATGTTCGATTGTGTGATGCCCACACGCAATGCGCGAAATGGTATGCTTTTTACCCGTCACGGCAATATTAAGATAAAGAACGCCAAATATCGCCTCGATATTCAACCGATTGATAAGCAATGCAGTTGTTATACTTGCCGTAATTTTACCCGCGCTTATTTGCACCACTTACATCGCATCGGGGAGATACTTGGTTCGCGCCTTAATACCATTCACAATTTGCATTATTACCAAGAGTTGATGAGTGAAATTCGCGCCGCCATTACAAGCCACCAGTTCGACCAGTTCGTTGCCCAGTTTCGGCAAGCCCGTGACAGTTCGTGCTAAAATCCGCCGCTTCGAATTTTAACTGGAAAAAGTGTCATGTTGATTAGCAACGCTTATGCTCAAACCGCTACGGCTCCATCCGGATCTGGATTTCTGGAGTTTTTGCCTGTAATCGCAGTAATTGTTGTGTTTTATTTTCTTCTACTGCGTCCGCAACAGAAACGTGCCAAAGAACAAAAGGCCATGCTGGTTGCCCTGCAAAAAGGTGATGAAATCGTCACGATTGGCGGGGCGTTGGGTCGAATTACCAAGGTGGGGGATGACTATTTGAGCGTGGAAATCGCTGAGAACGTTACGGTTCAAATTCAGAAAAGTGCGGTTCAAACCGTTCTACCCAAGGGAACTATTAAATCGATTTAAGGTACTGCAATGAACCGTTATCCGCTGTGGAAATACCTGCTTGTTCTCTTCGTTGTTATTAGTGGTCTAGTTTATACCTTACCTAATTTTTATGGTGAATCTCCTGCTGTACAAGTGTTGCCCATACGCGCCAATCTAAAGGCGGATGATGCATTGCTGCAACGGGTTGATGCCGCGCTTAAAGCGGCAAACCTGAATGTAGAAGGGGGCATGCTGGATCCTTCTAGCGTTAAAGTTCGCTTTGAAAATACCGATATCCAGCTTAAGGCCAAAGATATTCTTCAGGCGAAGCTGGGCGATGACTACATGGTTGCTCTCAATCTTCAGTCACGCTCGCCACAGTGGTTAACTGCTATACATGCACGGCCTATGTATCTTGGGTTGGACTTGCGTGGGGGGGTTCATTTCTTGTTGCAGATCGATATGCAGGGTGCGCTGGATAAAGCGTTGGAAGCAGCTTCCGGCGATATGAGGAGCGCTCTCCGTGAAGAGAGCATTGCCTATTCTGGTGTCAATCGTGACGGCAGATTGGTGACGATTAAGTTCCGCGATGCGGAAACGCGCAGCAAAGGTGTGGCTGAACTCAAACAACGTTTCGGCGGTTTAGATTTCAATGACAAGGATGAAGGTAACGAGATTCTTTTGCGTGCCACCTTAAAGCCAGTGGAAGAAAAACGTATTCAGGATTTTGCAGTGCAGCAGAATTTGGTTACTTTGCGTAATCGTATCAATGAGTTGGGTGTAGCAGAGCCGGTTATTCAGCAGCAAGGTTTAGATCGAATTGTAGTGCAGCTTCCTGGTGTGCTGGATACTGCACACGCGAAAGATATACTTGGCCGCACCGCGACACTGGAAGTGCGTCTGGTGGATGATGAACGGCAGTTCAGCGAGGGCTCTAGCCCACCGTTTGGCACCGAGATATTCAAGGATCGGGACGGTTCTATACTGCTGGTAAAGAAAAACGTGCTTCTCACCGGTGAGCGCATCAATGATGCGCAAGCTGGATTTGACAGTACCAACAATGAGCCAGCAGTGCATATCAATCTGGATAGTGCGGGTACGCGTAAGTTTAAAGAAGCGACACGCGAGAATGTTGGTAAGCGTATGGCTATTGTGCTATTTGAAAAAGGTAAAGGTGAAGTAATTACTGCTCCGGTGATCCGTGAGGAAATTGGCGGTGGCCGCGTGCAAATTAGTGGACAGATGAACACCAAAGAAGCGAACGATATATCCTTGCTGCTACGCGCTGGTGCGCTGGCAGCACCGATGGAAATCATCGAGGAACGCACAGTTGGCCCCAGTCTTGGCGCGGACAATATTGATCGTGGATTTCGTTCAACGCAGATCGGTTTTGTCGCCATTGCGATTTTTATGATTGCCTATTACCTGTTGTTTGGCGCTGTTTCCGTTCTGGCATTAGCCGCTAACTTATTATTGCTGGTGGCATTGTTGTCCATGCTGCAAGCCACGCTGACCTTGCCTGGTATGGCCGGCATCGCGCTGACGCTGGGCATGGCGATTGATGCTAACGTTTTGATCAATGAGCGCATTCGAGAGGAGTTGCGAAATGGAAATTCACCACAAGCATCCATCCATGCCGGATATGAGCAAGCGTTCCGTACCATACTTGATTCCAATATCACCACTTTGATCGCGGGTCTGGCGCTGTTCATGTTTGGCTCCGGTGCGGTACGTGGTTTCGCTGTTGTATTGTGTTTAGGTATTCTTACTTCGATGTTCAGTGCGATGATGATATCCCGTGCACTGGTTAACCTGATGTACGGGCGTAAGCTACGGTTGACCAAGATCTCCATCGGTTAAGTATAAAAGAGGCAAAAATGGAATTTTTCAAGATCAAACGCAACATCCCGTTCATGAGCTATGGGCGGTATACCACCACAATTTCTTTGGCGACATTTATTCTGGCAGTATTTTTTATCGCAACAAAGGGGTTGAATTTCGGTGTGGATTTTACCGGTGGAACGGTGATGGAGGTGCACTACGCTGAGGCTGCTGACTTAAACAATGTGCGTAAGCAATTGTCCGATATGGGCCTTCAAGATGCATTGGTGCAGAATTTTGGTTCTAGCCATGATGTGCTGCTACAGGTATCTCTTAAGCAAAATACAGTGGGCGCGAATCTGAGCGAGCTGATTCTCAGTAAGTTGCAGGAACAGGATGCTAGTGTGGAAATGCGCCGCGTTGACTTTGTCGGCCCGCAAGTAGGCAAAGAGTTAGTGGAGAATGGTGCGCTTGCGTTGTTGTTGGTATCCATTGGTATCTCGTGCTACCTTTGGCTGCGGTTCGAGTGGAAATTCGGCCTTGCCGCGATAATCGCCAATTTGCATGACGTAGTTATCATTATTGGCTTTTTTGCATTCTTTCAGTGGGATTTCTCACTCACTGTGCTGGCTGCGCTGCTAGCTGTGCTGGGCTACTCGGTAAATGAATCAGTGGTGGTGTTTGATCGTATTCGGGAAAACTTTCGTAAGATGCGCAAGACGGAGGTTGCCGAAATAATTGACAACGCGATTACACGCACTATGTCGCGTACCATCATTACCCACCTCTCCACCCAGATGATGGTGACGGCGATGCTGTTCCTGGGTGGAGAGACATTGCATTATTTTGCTCTTGCATTAACCATCGGCATTCTCTTTAGCATTTATTCCTCGGTGTTGGTGGCCAGTCCTTTACTTCTTCTGATGGGTGTTTCGCGCGAGGATTTCATCAAGACAGAAAAAGTAACTGAAGAAGTTTTACCCTAGATTGTGGAAATACTTACCTCTTTTATAGATATTGTTCTGCATCTGGATGTTCACCTGTTAGCAATCATGCAGTCATATGGCATGTGGATTTATGCCATTCTGTTCCTGATTATCTTCAGCGAAACTGGGCTAGTGATCATGCCATTTCTACCGGGAGATTCATTGTTGTTCGTGGTAGGTGCGCTGTGCGGGGCTGGCGCGTTGGAACTCGAGCTTATTATGCCATTGCTTATGGTTGCATCGTTTACAGGGGATAACACCAACTACTGGATCGGTCGGTTGGTAGGCATGCGTTTAGTTAAGCGTGCCAATTCACGCATCCTCAAACATGAACATTTAGAAAAAACGCAGGTGTTTTACGAGAAGTACGGAGGTAAGGCTATCCTGTTTGCTCGCTTTTTGCCCATCGTACGAACATTTGCACCATTTGTAGCCGGCATTGGCTTGATGCGCTATCGCATTTTTATGTTGTGCAGCGCGTTAGGGAGTATCGCGTGGATTAGCCTTTTTACATTGGGAGGCTATTTTTTAGGCAATATTCCAGTGGTGAAAGATAATTTGACCTTAATGGTTCTCATTGTCATTATAATTTCATTACTGCCAGCATTGCGCCAATTCATTCGCCATCGTCGAGCTTGTAGTACATAAGCTTAAAATATTGTATTGAAAGTTATATTTTGCCAGATTAATAGTGAATTTAACTATGGTTAACGCTGTCTTTGAAACACTCAAGGCAAAAGATCATTTGCCATCTCCTAAAGGTTTAGCTCTGAAAATAATTCAGCTTACCTTGAAAGAAGATGTAACAACTCGGGAGATTGCACACGCGTTAAAGACCGACCCGGCATTGTCAGGTCGGTTAATAAAGATGGCCAATGTACTCATGTCCTACCAGACAAGACCTATTGTATCCATAGCAGATGCGGTCATGTCATTAGGGTTGAGCATTGTACGTAATATGGTGTTGGGTTTGTCGCTAGTGGAAGGGGGCCGCGCTGGAGCCTGCCAAAAATTTGATTATCAAAATTTTTGGTCACAATCATTGTTGATAGCAATTGCTGCTAAAAACTTTGTAGAAGGTCGTAGCATGGGAGCTACGGAGGAAATATTTATTCTTGGCTTACTGAGTCAAGTTGGCTCCTTAGGTCTAGCGACGGCATATCCTCAAGAATATTCCCTTATTATTGAAAAGGCCAAAGCGGTAGACACTGGTGCTACATTAATCGATCTCGAACGCACTGAATTCGGGCTGGATCACAACCAACTTACTAAAGAAATGTTAGCAGATTGGGGCCTGCCACAATCATTCCAGCTGGCCGTTTTACATCACGAAAATCCAGCTCTATCTGATCTTTCCGAAGGCAATCGGAACTGGCATATCCTGAATATATTACATATCGCAAACTATTTTTCCAAAACGTGTTTATCGCATGGGCAGCAACGGCACAAAATGGTGCCTAAATTGGTTATATCCGCCGCCAGGCTGGGCTTGGAGGCGGATGCCTTTACTGAATTAGGCGATAAGACGGTGCAGGAATGGCGTGAATGGAGTAAGTTATTCGGCATTCGTTCGACAGAGATACCCCTTTTCAAGAAGATGTTGTATGCCGCGTCACCTAGCGAATTGGAAACGATGGATGATGGGGTGCCGGAGGTTAGTCAGGGGGCGTGCTATACATTGCGTATCCTGCTAGTGGAGGATGATTATGCTACGACATCGGTTCTGAAACGTTTGCTGACCAAGCCTGGTCATACGGTTGCTACTGCAGGCGATGGGGTGGAAGCGCTAGGTATGCTTGATAAATTCAGGCCTCAACTTATCATTACAGACTGGCATATGCCTAAAATGGATGGCATCGAATTTTGTAAGGAGCTTAGAAGTAATGAGTTATGGCGCGATGTTCCCGTATTCGTCATGATGACCCAAGAAAGTTCGGACAGGATTGAAGAAATATTTGAGGCTGGAGCCTCCGACTACTTAACCAAACCGGTTAATTCAAAAGTGCTAGGTGCGAGGTTGTGTGTAACTCAGCGCATGGTGCAGTTGCAGGATGAACGGGAGCTTGAACATAAGCAGTTACGCGTAGTTGCAGCGCAGCTGGCGGCATCGAACCAAAGATTACAACAAATGGCGCTTACTGATGTACTCACAAACTTGCCCAATCGTCGTCATGCCAATGATCACCTTGAGCAGCAGTGGGCGATGGCAGAGCGCAGTGGCCGTCCGTTTTCTTGCATGATGGTAGATGTAGATTTTTTTAAGAAGGTAAACGATACTTATGGCCATAAGGCAGGGGATGATGTACTGAAACAGGTGGCGAGAATTTTACGCTCGTCCGCGCGCAAACAGGATATGGTGTGCCGATTTGGTGGAGAAGAATTTTTAGTGATTTGTCCGGATTCACAACCGAAAGAAATCTATCATTATGCGGAAAGATTGCGCCAGAATGTGGCTGCAGAAGTTAGTCACTTGGACACAAAAATCACTGTTAGCATCGGGGTGGCCAGTAAATCTCCAGCATTATTAAATGCTGAAATGTTACTGCAGCTTGCAGATAAGCGGTTGTATAAGGCTAAAGAAATAGGGCGTAACTGCACTGTTTGGGATTAATCTCTTCCCTGCGCCTTGCAAAAAGTTACGCTCAATCGTTGTAATGATAATTGCTAGCTTCTTTTAGTCACGCGAACATAGCATTGATTATATCTGTCAAGACTGCACCAGTTCAACCATCCGTATTTTGCAATCTGCATATTTTCAATGTCAAAGATTTTTCTGCCGATTCAGCTCCGAGAGCGAGATTAAAAATTTTAATATTTTAGTCTCGCGCTCACTAAAAATTGTTAAGTGGGGTGTACGAATTACTACACGGCCACTCAAAATGAGTTATATATAAGCAAAATACTGTGATGCTGTTTGGCGCATTAATGAATTATTAAGGTCAAGTAAGGAAGTCAAGTTAGGCAACAGCAACTTCTTCCGTAAACTCCAGTTGCACCTTCTCATCCTTATCTACCGTGACGATCACTTTGCCGCCGTTGGATAGCTTTCCAAACAACAATTCGTCTGCTAGTGCGCTACGTATGGTGTCTTGAATCAATCGTGCCATCGGGCGCGCGCCCATTAGCGGATCGAAGCCAGCCTTGGCGAGGTAGTCTTTGAGCGCATCGGTGAAGATGACTTCAACTTTTTTCTCAAGCAGTTGTTCCTCGAGCTGCATCAGGAACTTGTCTACTACTCGCAAAATGACTTCTTTATCCAGTGCTGCGAAGGAAATAGTAGCATCCAATCGGTTACGGAATTCTGGGGTGAATAGCCGCTTGATTTCGGCCGCTTCGTCACCGCTCACTCCACTCTTGGTGAAACCTATTTGTACCTTGCTTAAGGCATCGGCACCCGCATTGGTGGTCATAATAATAACCACATTACGGAAATCTGCCTTGCGCCCGTTGTTGTCAGTGAGCGTGCCGTGATCCATCACTTGTAGCAGAATATTAAAAATATCCGGGTGCGCCTTCTCGATTTCGTCTAGAAGTAACACACAATGAGGCTGCTTGTTGATTGCTTCGGTGAGTAAGCCGCCCTGATCGAAACCGACATAGCCAGGTGGCGCTCCAATAAGGCGCGACACGGCATGACGTTCCATATATTCAGACATGTCAAAGCGGTGTAGCGGCATGCCCATTGAAAAGGCAAGTTGACGGGCTACTTCGGTTTTACCCACACCGGTAGGGCCAGAGAACAAAAAGCTGCCAATGGGTTTTTGTGGATTGCCCAAACCACTCCGGGACATTTTCATGGCGCGCGCCAGCACGTCAATAGCGGCATTCTGGCCGAATACTACGGTCTTGAGGTCACGATCCAGTGTTTTCAACAGGTTGCGATCATCGGAAGAAACGGTGCGTGAGGGTACGCGCGCAATTTTGGCAATGATTGTCTCGATTTCATGCTTGCCGATAAGCTTTTTCTGCTTTGATTTTGGCAGTATGCGTTGTGCAGCACCCGCTTCATCTATCACGTCAATTGCTTTGTCAGGAAGATGTCTGTCATTGATAAAACGCGACGAAAGCTCGGCCGCGCTGGTAAGTGCTGCGGCGCTGTATTTGATGCCGTGATGAATTTCGAAGCGAGACTTTAACCCTTTGAGAATTTCAATGGTTTGTTCAACTGAGGGCTCTGACACATCCACTTTCTGGAAACGGCGCGATAGTGCATGATCTTTCTCGAAAATGCCGCGATATTCTTGATAGGTAGTAGCGCCAATACACTTAAGTGTGCCATTTGAAAGTGCTGGCTTGAGTAAGCTGGAAGCATCCATAGTACCGCCCGAGGCTGCGCCTGCACCAATCAGCGTATGTATTTCGTCGATGAACAGAATGGCATGAGGCTCATCGGCTAATTCTTTGAGTACAGCCTTCAATCGTTGTTCAAAGTCACCGCGATATTTAGTACCGGCCAGTAGTGCGCCCATATCTAATGCGTAGATATGGGCATCTTTGAGAATTTCTGGTACGTTGTTTTCATTGATCAGGCGCGCCAAGCCTTCGGCGATAGCAGTCTTGCCAACACCAGCCTCACCGACCAGTAGCGGATTGTTCTTTCGACGGCGGCACAAGGTTTGAATAACTCGCGCCAGCTCGATTTCGCGTCCTATTAGTGGGTCGATTTTTCCAGCCAAAGCTTGGGCGTTGAGATCAAGTGTGTAGTCGCACAGGGCGCTCTTCTGGTTCGGCTCTTGTTCTATTTCGGTGTCTGCTGATTTTTGGGTACTTGATTGATACGTTTTATCGATTCCATGTGCAATATAGTTTGCTACATCCAGCCGAGTGATAGCGCGCTGGTTCAGGAAAAATACGGCATGGGAATCTTTTTCGCTAAACAGGGCAACCAGAATGCTGGCGCCGGAAACTTCTTTTTTGTTAGATGACTGCACGTGTAAGATGGCGCGTTGGATGACTCGTTGGAAGCCGACAGTGGGCTGCGTGTCTACTTCGCTGGTACCGGGCGCTACTGGTGTATGAGTAGTAATAAAGTCGGTTAGTACTGCGCGCAACTCTTCAATATCTGCCCCGCAGGCACGCAATACATGCGCCGCAGAAGAGTTATCCAGCATGGCAAGCAGCAGGTGCTCCACCGTAATAAATTGGAAGCGCTTCTGGCGTGCTTCGACGAATGCCAAGTGTAGGCTGATTTCAAGTTCTTGCGCGATCATAATTAGTTTTCCTCTGAATCACATCGTAGCGGATGTCCGTGCTGTTTGGCAAATGCCGATACCTGTGCCACCTTCGTTTCTGCGATATCTTTAGTATAGACACCACATATTGCCAATCCTTCATGGTGAACTTTGAGCATCAATTGAATGGCGCGTTCACGACTCATCGAAAAAAAAGTTTGCAAAACTTCGATGACAAAATCCATTGTTGTGAACTCATCGTTAAATAGCAGTACTTTATATAGTTTGGGCGGCTTGGTCTTGCTCCGTTCTGGTTTCAGTAAGGATGTGTTTTCATATTTCGTCGCCATAGTTGTTATTGTTACATTTTTATATAACGGTATATTCGGTGATTCATGAGGTTTTTTCAAGTACTTCTGAAAATTTAGTGCATAAGTCTTGACGGAATCGCCCAAACAAGAGTAAAAAGTGCATGGGTGTTTGAATGCAAGTTACCTAGAGTACTGGTTTTGCCATGTACAATCTTTGAATTCAAACAGTTTAACGGGAATCCACCCGGTTTTTTTAGTTAAGGAAGTAAGACATGGCGAACGGTATAGTAAAATGGTTCAATGACGCGAAAGGATATGGTTTTATAACTCCGGATGATGGTAGCGAAGATTTATTTGCACATTTTTCCGCAATTACTATGAGTGGCTTTAAGTCTCTTAAAGAGGGTCAACAAGTTACTTTTGATATTGTTCAAGGTCCTAAAGGTAAGCAGGCTGCCAATATTCAGGCTCCTTAAGTTAGGTTCTTGATAATAAAAAAAGCCCGCTTAAGCGGGCTTTTTTTATTAATTTAAATTGCCTGATAAGTTTTTATGGTGAAGCACAAAATTTATAGAGTCGGCCGTCAAATAGTGCGATTCGTCACAATTGCGAAGTCCTGAATCCGGATGTACTAATCAATCTATTTGGTGGCCGACTCTATAATGTTTACAACGGTTCGAATAGCATTGCCAGTTCTTCTGTGGAAAGAGGGGCAACAGCTTCTCCGTTTTCATCCAGAATACTTTGCGCCAAGGCACGTTTCTTTCCTTGCATCGCAACAATTTTTTCTTCTACCGTGCTCTCGGTTATCAGCTTGTAGACGAAAACCGGATTTTCCTGGCCAATTCGATGGGCGCGGTCAGTAGCCTGATTTTCTACCGCAGGGTTCCACCACGGATCGTAATGAATTACGGTGTCGGCGGTGGTGAGGTTCAGCCCTACACCGCCCGCTTTGAGACTGATCAGGAAAATGGGAACTTCTCCACTTTGAAAACGTTTTACTGGTGTGGCGCGATCGCGGGTGTCTCCGGTAAGTTTGACATAGGGCAAATTAAATTTAACAAGTTCCAATTCAATTAATGCCAACATAGAGGTAAACTGGGAGAACAACAGGATGCTCCGTCCTTCTTCGACCATATCTGGCAGTAAGGACATAAGGAGTTCCAGTTTTGCAGAATGTGTTACCTGCTTAGCAGCAGGCAATTTAAGCAGCCGTGGATCGCAACAGGTTTGACGCAATTTAAGTAGTGCGTCAAGAATAATAATATGACTGCGACTCATGCCCTTCATATCGATTTCCAGGCGTATTTTTTCGTGCATGGCTACCCGGATAGTTTCGTATAAGTCGCGCTGAGCGCCGGATAGCTCGCAGGAGCGAATGATTTCTGTTTTAGGTGGTAATTCTTTGGCTACTTGTGCTTTAGTGCGGCGCAGTAAGAATGGGGCGATGCGGCGTGAAAGTACAGCGCGCCGACTGTTATCACCTTGTTTTTCGATGGGCGTGCGGAACAGCTTACGAAATTTTTTATCTTCGCCCAATAATCCTGGCAGTAAAAAATGAAATAACGACCACAATTCACCAAGGTGATTTTCCAAGGGGGTGCCAGTGAGCGCAAGCCTGTGGCGCGCTTTGATCTGATGAACAATCTGAGTAGCTTGCGACTTTGGATTTTTGATAATATGAGCTTCATCAAGGATCAGTAAATAAAATTCTTGCCCAATCAACACCTCTTTGTCGCGTGGTAGCAAGGGATAGGTGGTGAGCACCAAGTCATAAGTCCCGATAGATTCGAAATGTTGCTTGCGCAATTGTCCCTGCAATACTAATACGCGTAAATCTGGCGCAAAACGCTCTGTCTCCCGCAGCCAGTTGAACATCAGACTGGTGGGTGCGACTACCAGGCTAGGAAGGTTCATGCGTCCGGATTCTTTTTCTACCAGAAGATGGGCCAATGCCTGTACGGTTTTACCTAACCCCATATCGTCAGCCAGAATGCCGGCCAGTTCATATTCGCGCAGAAATTGCAGCCAGTTAAGCCCTTCTTGTTGATAACCCCGCAAAGCGGTTTTCAAACCAGCAGGCGCCGCAACCAGCTGAATCCCATTGAAGTCGCGCAATTTGCGTCCTAATTCACGCAAACGTTCGCCGCCCAGCCAGCGCAAACCCGCAATATCTTCCAGCTCTGCCAGGCGCCCCGCCTGAACCGCAGACAACTCGATTCGCTGCAAATTATGGATTGCATCCTTATCGAAAAGCTCCACCAGTACTGACAGAATGTTTTGTATGCGGGGAATCGGTAACGTCACCAAGCGGCCATCAGCAAGACGAGCTACGAGCGGCATGTCTTCAGCGCTAAGCTGCGCTAGTGCCTGCGTGCTCATTTGTTCTGGGAACTGGCGAATCAAATCCAGCAAGACGGGTAGTAAATTGACAGGCAGCCCATCTACCTGAATGTCCAGCGCTATGCTGAACCAGTCGTTGTTCCCGGCATCCTCACTGACAGTTGCGGTCCAGTCTTCAATCTCTGCGAAACGAAAATTAAAACTTGATTCCATTTCGATTTGCCAGCCAAATTCTTGCAGGTCAGGCAGGTTGACAAGGCAAAAATTGATCCACTCTTTGTCATCCCCGCCCAGAATAAAAGAGCCGTTGTGTTTTTTATGTAATTCGGAAAAAATTGATAAATCAACAAAAAAAAATCCCAAACCGGTGAGCTCAGCCAAATAATTCTCTTCGGCGGTGGCATCGCGGTCGATGCGCAACAATTCATCACCACTACGCTGTGCTATTGACTTCTCGAGTGACATAGCGTCAATTCGCACGCCACCATAATCGAACTCAAGGCGCACCAAGTCGAGAGTTTTAGGCTCATCGTCATGGTTATCTTTAGAGTAGAAAGAGCCCAAAAAAGGCGGCGGATTTAATGCTACTGTGTAAAAACGCAAACATGGAACAGGGTGTCGATCGCTTACCTTTTTTTCTCGCAGTACCAGCGGCAGCTGAACCTTTATACCGGGCAGATTTCGTGTCAATTCCTGGCCGATATGGCCAGCCAGCGCTGATGGAATTGCTGGTGCAGTAACCAGAGCGTAAGCAATTTCGTCTGGCAGACCGATATCCAATTCGCCGCAGACCAATTCGGCTTCATTGACATACCAAGGGGGGGAGAACGGTAGCACCAGTGACGGTGGTGTTGTTTCAACCTGTAGCCGCTGGTTTCCCTGTGTGTCCATGGTCCAGGCAGGCTGCGTGACGAATTTTTCACCAAGCGACAGAGGCATGGAATCAGGTGTTTCCCAGAAGCACCTGCGGGTGGCGACCATTTCTGTCATCCACCGGGCACCCTGTGCACCAGTTAAATAGCCGCCCGTCTCACGCATCAAGTTTAATGCAGCGATGATTTCTTGATCCCGCTCGGTAAAATAGTATGGCGTCGCGCCGATAACGATATTGGCTATGGAGTTATGAAGCGTTTTTTTGCCATACCCCCCGGCCTTGAGCAATCTGGCAGTGAAAAATGTCACCTCCACTCCCGCTGGCTTGCTATCATTTAACTTTAAGACATACAGCAAACGCTGCAACACGTGCACTGGCAAGGTATCGCGGCCTAGTGTCGGTATGGCTGCACGTGACACGTCGTTTAGCCAGATGGAAATTTCATCTGATATGCCCGTAACATTTGGTGATGTTTTATCAGCAGGTGCAGGAACTACAAGCGGGGATTCAGCTTGGGCCTTGATCAGCGTTGCTACAACATGTTTGCAGTTGTAGGCCACTGGGCAACTGCAATTCCCATTGACAAGCATATGGCCTTTCGGCTGCACCTGAAGAAGAATATTGACGCGATAGTGATTATTGTTTGAACCTGCGACAAGTGCGGTAACCAAGTCGCCATTTTGACTGATGTCTAGCGCCGTAATTTTGTTTTCACGATAATATTGGCGTCCTCGCGTCAGATATGCGGGCGAAAACAATGAATCTATGTCAACGGATGAAACGAGAGAGTGCACTTTTATTAGTAGGACCTTAAAGATAAAAACACCGTTTCAGCTGATTGATTTTAGTGGGTGCCTGCCAAGGTAAACTCTTGGTCCTTTCTCAATCAGCCTACTATTAATTACATGTTTTTAACTATTGCTTCACCGAATGCAGAGCACGATATTTGTTGTGCCCCTTGGGTCAGTCGTGCGAAATCATAGGTGACGGTCTTGGCGGCGATTGCCCCATTCATGCCCTTGATAATTAGATCAGCAGCTTCCGGCCAACCGATATGGCGCAGCATCATCTCTGCTGAGAGAATCAATGAGCCAGGATTGACGTAATCTTTGCCAGCATATTTCGGTGCGGTACCGTGAGTAGCTTCAAATATGGCAATGCTATCAGACAGATTGGCACCCGGAGCGATACCAATACCACCGACTTCTGCCGCCAGTGCATCAGATATGTAGTCGCCATTGAGATTCAAGGTGGCAATAACGTCAGATTCTGCAGGATGCAACAAAATTTGTTGTAAAAAAGCATCGGCAATTACGTCTTTAATGATGATACCTCCGCCGCCATATTTTTCCGGCAGTTTCAGCCACGGCCCACCGTCGATCTCTACCCCACCGAATTCTCGCTTGGCGAGTTCGTAGCCCCATTTCTTGAAGCCACCTTCTGTAAACTTCATGATGTTGCCCTTATGCACAAGGGTGACGGACTTGCGCTTATGATCTATGGCGTACTGGATGGCGCGGCGAATTAAACGTTCACTGCCTTCGATAGATACCGGTTTGATGCCGATAGCAGAAGTTTCTGGAAAACGGATTTTCGTCACGCCCATTTCATTTTGTAAAAATTTGATGATTTTTTTTGCTTCAGGCGATCCAGCTTCCCATTCGATACCTGAATAAATGTCTTCAGTGTTTTCACGGAAAATCACCATATCTACTTTTTCAGGCGCTATCACTGGAGTAGGAACACCTTTGAACCATCTAATTGGACGTAAGCATACATATAGGTCGAGGATCTGACGCAACGCCACATTGAGCGAGCGCATGCCGCCGGAAGTAGGGGTGGTGAGTGGGCCTTTAATGGACACAACATGGTCGCGCACTGCTTCTACTGTTTCATCCGGCAACCATGTGCCGTCACCATAGGTATTTACCGCTTTCTCGCCAGCGTAAACTTCCATCCATGCGATCCGGCGTTTATTATGGTATGCCTTGGCGACCGCCTCATCCACCACTCGCAGCATGACAGGGGTGATATCCACGCCTATACCATCACCCTCAATAAAAGGAATAATGGGTTGATCTGGTACATTCAGAGTGTGGTCATTGTTGACGGTAATTCTCTGGCCTTGAGTCGGTACTTTGATGTGTTGGGTCATGTATTTTCTCTCCCCGATGAAAGGCTTGGGGTAATATGGATTGATTTAATGAGTGGGAAAATCGGATGAGCCGCATCCTGTTGTTCAACAAACCTTATGGCGTGATCTGTCAGTTTAGCCGCGGCGACGGCCTGCATCCAACGCTGGCGGATTATATCGCGGTTCCCGACTTCTATCCAGCGGGACGGCTGGATGCTGACAGTGAAGGTTTGCTATTGCTCACTGATGACGGTTTGTTGCAGCACCGTATTACTGACCCACACTTCAAGTTGGCCAAGACTTATTGGGTGCAAGTGGAAGGCAAGCCAAGCGAGACGGCTCTAGCGCAATTGCGGAGTGGGGTAAAACTGCCTGATTTTGTTACTTTGCCTGCTATGGCAAGACTGATGGAAGAGCCGACAAGCTTATGGCAGCGCACTCCTCCGATCCGCAAGCGTAAAGATAAACCAACCAGTTGGCTGGAACTGATTATTCGCGAGGGTAAAAATCGTCAGGTACGCCGCATGACAGCCGCAGTAGGCTACCCTACCTTGCGCTTGATCCGTTACCAGATTGGAGAGTGGAAATTGGATGGATTGGACTCAGGCATCTGGCGTGAGGCTGCGGTATAATGCACGCCTTTTTGAATCCTAGGAGGAGGCCATGCCTATTTACGAATATCGTTGCAGCAGTTGCGGTGTGCAGAAAGATGTCTTGCAAAAGATCAGCGATGCGCCGTTGACCGTATGTGCTGCATGTGGCAAACCTACATTCAGCAAACAACTTTCAGCTGCTGGCTTTCAACTCAAAGGAAGTGGCTGGTATGCTACGGATTTTAAGAATTCGGGCAGCAAGCCCGAAGCTAAAGCGGAGCCAGCTGCTAAAACCGTTAATACTACTACGCCTACTACGGGTGGCAACGGGTGAAAAAATATTTACTCACCGGACTATTGGTGTGGGTTCCGCTTGGCATTACCCTCTGGGTTCTGGACCTGACAATTAGCACGCTAGACCAGAGCCTGCTGCTACTGCCAGTTAATTGGTATCCAGAAAAACTCCTTGGTATTCACATTCCCGGTTTGGGCGTAATTCTCACCGTAGTGATCGTGCTTGGTACCGGTTTGTTAGTGCATAATGTTCTTGGACAGCGTTTGTTGCGTTACTGGGAAGGTCTGTTACGACGCATTCCTGTGGTAAGTAGTATTTACCACAGCGTGAAACAGGTTAGCGATACGCTACTGTCCAGCAACGGACTTGCTTTTCGTAAAGTGTTGCTAGTGCGGTATCCGCACCCCGAGGCATGGTCGTTGGCATTCCAGACCGCTATCCCAGGTGAGGTGACGCAACAACTTAAAGATGAGTATGTGGGGGTGTTTATTCCTACTGCACCCAGCCCAGTAAACGGGTTTTATTTCTATGTGCGCCGTGCTGATACCCTCGAGATCAACATTAGCGTGGATATGGCTCTGAAATCCATTATTTCAATGGGCGTAGTTGCCACCCCCACTATGCATTACCCGCCAAAAAATTAATACCTCCCCGATTTATTAGATTAACTTATTAAAAAATATGCGAACTCATTACTGCGGACATCTCAACGTTTCAAATCTTGGCCAAGTTGTTACTTTATGTGGCTGGGCACACCGTCGCCGTGACCACGGAGGGGTGATTTTTATTGATCTTCGCGACCGCGAAGGGCTGGCGCAAGTGGTATGTGCCCCGGATCGGGCTGACATGTTCAAAATTGCTGAATCGGTTCGCAGCGAATTCGTGCTGCGTATTAGCGGACGCGTGCGCCGTCGCCCGGATGGCAGTTCCAACAGCAATCTTGGTAGCGGTGAGATCGAAATTCTATGCCATGAAATCGAAGTGCTGAATTCCGCGCTTACACCGCCGTTCCAGCTGGATGACGAAAATCTTTCGGAGAACGTGCGGCTGACACACCGCGTGATTGACCTGCGGCGTCCGCAGATGCAGAAAAACATGATGCTGCGTTACAAGACAGCAATGGCGTTCCGCCGTTTCCTGGATGCAAAAGGTTTCATCGATATCGAAACGCCGATGCTGACCAAATCCACGCCGGAAGGTGCGCGCGACTATCTGGTGCCATCACGCGTTCATGCAGGAGAATTCTTTGCATTACCGCAGTCGCCGCAGCTATTCAAGCAGCTGCTCATGGTGGCAGGTTTCGACCGTTACTATCAAATTACCAAATGCTTTCGCGACGAAGATTTGCGTGCAGACCGCCAACCGGAATTTACTCAGGTGGACATTGAGACCTCATTCCTGGGTGAAGAGCAGATTATGATGCTGACCGAGGAAATGCTCCGCACCGTATTCAAAGAGGTATTGGGTACCGTTTTGCCCAATCCGTTTCCGCGTATTTCTCACGCTGAGGCGATGGCGCGCTTCGGTTCAGACAAGCCAGATTTGAGAGTAACACTGGAAATAACCGATGTCACAGATGCGGTAAAAGATGTGGCATTTAAGGTATTTTCTGCTCCAGCCAATCAAGCTAACGGGCGCGTGGCAGCGTTGCGTGTGCCGGGTGGTAGCTCATTTACGCGCGGCGAGATTGATGAATACACCAAGTTCGTTGGCATCTACGGTGCACGCGGCTTGGCTTACATTAAAGTCAATGACGTGACTCAGTTGAATGAAACTGGCCTGCAATCGCCTATCGTGAAGAACCTGAATGAAAACGCGCTGAAAATAATCATAGCTCGCACTGGCGCACAGGATGGTGACTTGATATTCTTCGGAGCGGACAAGGCCAAAGTAGTTAATGACGCGCTCGGCGCGTTACGCACCAAGATTGGCCATGAGAAAAAATATGTCAGTAGTGCTGCATGGACCCCACTGTGGGTGGTGGATTTCCCCATGTTTGAATACGATGATGAGACCAAGCGTTGGGATGCCTGCCATCACCCGTTCACCGCACCTAAGGATGAGCATCTTCACCTGTTGGTAAACGATCCTGGACGCTGTCTGGCAAAGGCATACGACATCGTGTTGAATGGTTGGGAGCTTGGTGGTGGCTCAGTGCGTATTCATAAGGAAGAAACGCAGTCATTAGTATTCCGTGCGCTTAACATCGGTGCGGAAGAGGCGCAATTAAAATTTGGCTTCCTGCTCGATGCATTGCAATATGGCGCGCCACCGCACGGTGGGCTGGCTTTCGGTCTGGATCGCATTGTTACGCTGATGACCGGTTCGGAATCAATCCGTGACGTGATTGCTTTCCCCAAAACCCAACGTGCGCAGTGTTTGCTAACCCAAGCCCCCAGTTCTGTTGACGAAAAACAACTGAACGAGCTGCATATTCGCTTGCGTCAGAAAGTGCAAACAACAGTGGAAGTGACAAAAGAATAGAGTGGCAGTGTTGGTCATTTGCATTACTGCTATTACTGATTTCAGCACAAACTTATGCTTATGCATTTGGAGCATCTCATGACCGTGAAATGCGTGTTATCGCTATGCGCTGGCCGACACTTTTGAGCGATTTTCCTTGGCAACCCGCTTTCGATTATGTGCTGCTTTTGCGTAATGACAATGGCACACTCGGGATGATTACATAGGATCACAATATTGCTATGAAAATTTTTGCTGATACGATAGGTTTCTGGAAATCACAAGATAAACCATTCTGGATTTTTTTCTGCTAGAGCCATCCATGCAATATAAATTACCAATTTCGGTGTTAGTGGTGATTTATACCGTGGATTTTGAAGTGTTGCTTCTGGAACGCGCTGATCACCCAGGTTTTTGGCAATCAGTCACCGGCAGCAAGGATGAAGGCGAGTCTTTGTGCGAGACAGCTGTGCGCGAAGTGTTCGAGGAGACTGGCCTGGATGCCAATCACTATGCCTTGGAGGACTGGCAAGCCCAAAATATTTATGAGATTTATTCCAAATGGCAGCATCGCTATGCACCCGGCACTCGGCACAATACCGAGCATGTATTTGGATTGGAATTACCCCGCGTGCTTCCTGTCCAATTGTCACCACGGGAACATCTCAGCTATAAATGGTTGTCTTGGCAGGAAGCTGCGGGACTGGTGTTTTCACCAAGCAACCGAGAAGCGATTTTGCAGTTGCCTGAAAGAGTTGAGAGCTGAAGCCGTCCATATATAGTGAACGAAAGATTTTCAAATGAAGGAAGTTGAAAAGCAGGATGGCATGATATCGATTGCCTACGAGCATCCCGGTTGCGCCACTTCGACTGCGTGGGCCAAGAAGCCGCGCGAACCGGAGCCCGGTGAAAAAGCCATGTTAATTGAGCGCATCAAACGACTGTTAAAAGAACAGGATGCGGTGCTGGTGGCACATTATTACGTGCACCCGGACATACAGGACTTGGCCGATGCTACAGGCGGTTGTGTATCGGACTCCCTTGATATGGCCAATTTCGGACATCAACATCCGGCGCAAACGTTAGTGGTGGCGGGGGTGCGTTTCATGGGCGAGACAGCGAAAATCCTCAACCCGGAAAAGTGCGTGTTAATGCCTGACCTGGATGCAAACTGTTCGCTCGACCTTGGTTGCCCGGTGGAGGAGTTTGCCGCTTTCTGTGACGCAAACCCGGATCGTACCGTGGTGGTATATGCCAATACCAGTGCGGCAGTTAAGGCACGCGCTGACTGGGTGGTAACCAGCTCTATCGCGTTGCCCATCGTTAAGCACCTTAAGGAGCAGGGGCAGAAGATATTGTGGGCTCCAGATCGTCATCTTGGCAATTACATTCAGCAACAAAGTGGCGCCGATATGTTGCTGTGGCAAGGTTCATGTGTGGTGCATGACGAGTTCAAGGCCAAGGAGTTGGCTGAACTTAAGGCGCAACATCCGGATGCCAAGGTGCTAGTGCATCCGGAATCTCCCCCGGCAGTGATTCAGCTTGCTGATGTGGTGGGCTCCACCACTCAGCTCATTAAGGCAACACAAATTTTGGCTGCGAATAAGTTCATTGTGGCGACCGATAACGGTATTCTGCACAGGATGAAAACTTTGTCGCCTGATAAAGTGTTTCTTGAAGCACCTACGGCTGGAGATGGCGCGACTTGCACTAGCTGTAATCACTGTCCGTGGATGGCGATGAACGGGTTGCTGAATCTGGCCCAAGCGTTGGAAAGTGGAAAGAATGAGATACATGTCGATCCGAAAATCGGGCGTCGAGCCAAGGTCTCTATCGAGCGCATGCTGGATTTCGCACGTCAAACCGACCTTCCCACCCGAGGCATAGGTAACGCATGACGGATGGTTGTGGCTAACACACGCTCATTACGTATAGTGTAATGATATGTGGTTTGCTGATGTGGTATTGATGAGGCACTTATGACCACACTGAACATCGTCACCTACAACATTCACAAGGGCTTATCTCATTTCAACCAGCGCATTGTGCTGCACGAATTGCGCGAGCGCTTGCGTGAGCTCAACGCCGACATCGTATTCCTGCAGGAAGTGCAGGGCGAGAAAAGCCTCGATGTGCGACATCTCCATGACTTCTCCACTTCTCCGCAACATGAGTTTCTGGCTGACCAGATATGGCCGCATCATGTATATGGCAAGAATTCCGTATATATAGGCGGACATCACGGAAATGCCCTCTTAAGTCGCCACTCAATTGTGGAGTGGGATAATCTGGATATCTCCGCGCACCGCTTCGAGAGTCGAGGCCTGTTACATTGTGTAATTGACCTGCCAAAAACCGATCAAAGGAGAATCAGTCAGCCGCTGCATTGCATTTGTGTACATTTCGGTTTATTCAAACGCGGCCGTGGGGTGCAATTAAATGCCCTGATAGATCGAATCAAGCGGATGGTACCGGATGATGCGCGACTTATTGTCGCGGGTGATTTCAATGACTGGCGCAACAATGCCAGTCGTCTGTTAGCCCATGAATTGCAATTGCACGAGGTGTTTGAAGAAAATCTTGGCAGGCCGGCACGCAGTTTTCCGGCGGGCATACCACTACTGTGCATGGATCGCATTTACGTGCGTGGACTGGAGATTCAGCGCAGTGAGGTGCATGCGTGGAGAAAAATTTCAGACCATGTTGCACTGTCCGCTACACTCATTCTATGAGTAGCACACATCTGGTTGACGGTCATATTCTGATGCTGTTACGTAACGGTGAAGAATATTTTCCGCGCCTGATTAAAGCGATAGACGCCGCGACCCGCACAGTTTATCTGGAAACTTATATTTATGCCGCCGACACCGTCGGTCGTCAAATTTCGCAGGCATTGCAGCGCGCGGCCAAGCGTGGCGTGAAGGCGCACTTGCTGCTGGATGGTTTCGGCTCGGCCGATTTGCCGGTTGCGTGGGTGGACGAGCTGCGTGGGGCGGGTGTAGTGGTGTTGTGGTATCGCCCGGAAATCGCGCGCTTCAGTTTGCGCCGCCACCGTCTGCGCCGTTTGCACCGCAAGCTGGCGCTGATAGATGAGCGTATCGCCTTTGTAAGCGGCATCAATATTATTAATGATGTGCCAGGTGGGCAGATTGTAGCGCCGCGTTTGGATTACACGGTTGAGTTGCAGGGATCTACAACAGAGCAAATACACTTCGTGATGCGGCGTTTGTGGACACTGATATCGTGGATAAATTTTCGGCGGCAACGCGAACGCGTAAAGCTGCTGGCTGCGTTCAAGAATATTGAGCAGCACAAAGTGGCTTTCGTGTTGCGCGATAACTTGCGTAATCGTCACGCCATTGAACACGCTTATCTCAAAGCCATTGCCGGTGCGCAGCGAGAAATAATTATTGCCAACGCCTATTTTTTGCCTGGAATGCGCTTCCGTCATGCTTTGCTAGATGCAGCTCGACGAGGAGTGCGCGTTGTGTTGTTGTTACAAGGACGGGTGGAATACCGTCTCCAGCATTTTGCTACGCTTGCGCTGTATGACGAGTTATTGCGAGCAGGTATGGAAATACACGAATACCACGCCAGTTTTATGCATGCCAAGGTGGCGGTTATTGATGGTTATTGGGCTACCGTAGGCTCTTCCAATATAGACCCATTCAGTCTTTGGTTGGCACGTGAAGCTAACCTGGTAGTTCGCGATGCAGGGTTTGCTGAATCACTGCGCGCTGATTTGTTACAAGAGATTGCGCACAGCGCCAGATTGATTTCTCCTTCTGTGTGGAGCGAGCATGGTATATGGATATATTTGAAGATGCGTATTAGCTATGTAATGGTACGTTTTCTGACTGGCGTGATTGGTTATGCACGCGGACATGATAATGTTTAGCCGCAAACTGTCTTGTAGATTATTCCATCTCTAATTCAATAAAGTGTTAACAATTCATTTCCAAGCCACAATGGACTTTACCATTGGCGCATTGTTCTCGATGGTACGCAAGGCCGCTTCCAGCTGATCCTCTAGTGCATCAAGACTATCGAATACGCGGTTATGGAAGTGCTTCTCACGCAATTCGTCCCACACATGTTCGATTGGATTGAGCTCAGGTGCATAGGTGGCAAAGGTAATAAATTCATGTTCTGTGGTGGTATGAATCACTTACTGGAATGCGCATCCTGCGCCATCGAGCACCATTACGATTTTGTCACTGGGGTGACGCGCGCCCACCCATCGAGAAACAGCTGCATGCAGTCAGTATTAACTTACGGCAAGATCAAAGAATCAAGCCGCGGATTCAAGTTCGAAGTGCAACAGCCGGAGGTTGCTTGGTGTAGCGTAATTCCACCCCGAAGAATACCTCATGCGGGGTTCTAAATCCGAGTACTTTTCGAGGTCGGTGGTTGATCCGCTCGAC
>Ga0209344_10000824_pt1 | contig 47077 bp, 49 predicted proteins | sample Cruoilmetagenom6_FD_187293 | JGI IMG/M metagenome (GOLD analysis project Ga0209344, IMG submission 187293) | Oil polluted marine microbial communities from Coal Oil Point, Santa Barbara, California, USA - Santa Barbara Oil Seep Sample 6 (SPAdes)... | ecosystem: Environmental > Aquatic > Marine... | reverse complement strand
CCATTGATGAAACGCTCGATGCATTGGCTGAGGTCGTCAAAGCGGGCAAGGCTCGCGCCATCGGGCTGTCTAACGACACTCCCTGGGGTGTGATGAAACACCTAGCGTTGGCCGAGCAAAAAGGCCTGCCGCGCGTCGCCAGCGTGCAAAATCCCTATTCGTTGCTGAACAGGACTTATGAAATCGGCATGGCGGAAGTGTCAGCGCGTGAGGACTGCGGCTTATTGGCCTACTCACCAATGGCGTTCGGTGTGTTGAGCGGCAAGTATCTGGGCGGTGCGCGACCCGACGGGGCACGCCTGACGTTGTTTCCGTATTTTGATCGTTACGTGCGCGGACTGACAGAGCAAGCAACCGAGCGCTACGTCCAGCTGGCCCGTGATCACGGCCTGGACCCAGCGCAAATGGCGCTGGCGTTCGTCAATCACCAGCCGTTCTTGACCGCCAACATCATTGGGGCAACAACCATGGACCAGCTCAAAAGCAACATCGCCTCACTTGACGTGATGCTCAGCACAGGGGTGCTTGAAGGCATCGAAGCCGTGCATCAAGCCATCCCCAATCCTTCGCCGTAGGCATGCATTATAAGTAATAAAGGATAATCTTATGATTCGGCTGTTTGCAGGCATAGCCCTGCCTGAAACTCACAGCCAGCAGCTGGCCGTGATGCAAAACGGCATCAAGGGGGCGCGCTGGGTGGAATCGCACAACCTGCACATGACGTTGCGGTTCATTGGTGAAGTGGACGAAAGCCTTGCAGAAGATCTCACCGCGGCGCTGGATGCGGTGCGTGTAGATCCGTTCGATCTGACCCTCAAAGGCATTGGTACCTTTGGGCGGCCGCCGCACAGCGTGTGGGTGGGATGCGAAGACGCGCCTTCGGGTGCATTGGCGCATTTGCAGAGCACCGTGGAAAGCATCGTGGTGCGCACAGGATTTAATGCGGAGGGACGTAAATTTAGCCCCCACGTGACATTGGCGCGGTTCAAAAAAAACATCAGTCCACAACGTCTCGGCGCATTCGTCGCGGCTCACGCGGGGCTCGTCTTGCCGGCATTTGAGGTTAATAAATTTACCTTATTTGAAAGCCACCTTAGTCATCTCGGCGCGCAGTATGCGCCTTTAGCCGAGTACGATTTTTAAAGGTTCAAAAGGGCTGCTAGCTCGCGCATGTCGCTGAACACGGTGCGTGCGCCAGCGTCTTTGAGGGTTTTAGCACTTTCGGGCCCTGCATGGCTGGCGCCGACGAAGCCCAACACCTCCATACCCGCCGCCACGCCGCCCTGCACGCCGGGTGCGGCGTCCTCAACGACAACGCAGTGCTCGGGTTGAGTTCCCATTTCATAGGCCGCGAATTCAAACAGGTCCGGCGCGGGCTTGCCGTGGGTGACTTGAGTGGCGCTGAACAGATGGTCACCAAAATATGCGATTAGGCCGGTGATGCCCAGCGAGTGACGGATTTTTTCAGGCGTGCCACTGGATGCGACGCAAAAGGCCGTTTGACTGTGGCTGAGGCGCTGCAGAATTTCCGCCACGCCGCTCACGGTCTGCAGGTCGCGTTCAAACGCGACGCGATCGCGGGCGCGCAATTGTTCGACGAAATCACTTGGCAGCTCTAACCCCCAGTCGCGATAGACCATCTCGCCCACCGATTTAATCGACATGCCGGTAAACGTGTTGCGGCACTCCGCCGCTTGGGTCGGGCGGCCGAGATCACTGAGGTACGCGGCCAATTCGCGAGAGGCGATCATTTCGCTGTCCACCAGCACGCCGTCGCAATCGAAAATCACCAATTTTGGGGTCATGATCAGTGTCCAAACTTGCTTAACGTGCGGTCAACGGACGCAATGTAAGAGCCGCCAAACAGGCGTACGTGCACCAACAAAGGATAGAGATTGTAGATATCGCAGCGTTCTTCAAAGAATCCGGGGCGAATCGGTCTGAGTTCGTGGTAGCGGCTGAAAAATGCGTCGCCGAAAGTGGAAAACAAGGTTGTGAAGGCGAGCTCGATCTCCGGGTCAGCGTAATAAATGGCGGGATCAATAAAGCCGCTGATGTGATCGTTTGCGCTCAAAACGTTGCCCGTCCACATGTCGCCGTGGATCAGCGAGGGGCGTGTAGGCTCTGTGATCCAGCGATCCAAAACTTCACAAAAAAGGGACAAGCGGTGCATCAGGGCGTTGGGCAAGCGCCCTAGGCGCTCTGCTTCGCGGCCCATGTACATCAAGCGATGGTCGCGAAAAAAGTCACACCATTTGGGCGTCCATGGATTGGGTTGGTGCAATCCACCGATGACGGTGTCGCATTCAAAACCGAAACCGTGCGGGGTGGTGAGATTGTGCAGGGCACTCACGTGGCGGGCGGCATCGCGTTGCACCACGGTACCCAAACCGCCACCGCTTTCGACCATATCCATAAGCAGCAAGCTGTCATCGGCGCTGCGCACTTTGGGTACTGGCAGGCCTGAGTGCATGCTTAGATATTCGAGCATAAAGCCTTCCAGCACCAGACCACTGGTCCCGGCCCTGGACTCGTCTGTGCCCACTTTGGCCACTAAATCGCGTCCCGAGGGCATGACGGCGTGGTAAACTTCACCAACGCAGCCGCCGGAAAGTGGGTTCAATCGCAGGGGGCGATCACCGACGATGGCTTCAATGCGCGCGTTAAGCTGGTCATCGTCCATGGCGGCGTTCCGCTCTAGAGGTGCTTTGCGCGGATGTCGGCGAGCAAGCCTTGGGCCGCTTGCTCGATCATATCGTAGACGCTGTCGAAGCCGCCCTCGTAATACGGGTCAGGTACCTCGCGGCGATCCACGTCGGGGGCGAAGTCCAAAAACATGCCGAGGCGCTCTTCCATATCCAAGGGGCAGATACTCAGCAAATTTTGATGGTTGGAACGGTCCATCGCCAATACGTAGTCGAAGTCCTTGAAATCGGTGGCGCGCGCTTGGCGACCACGCAGGCCGCTGATGTCGATACCGCGGCGCTTGGCTTCGGCTTGGGCGCGACCGTCGGGCGGCTCACCGATGTGATAAGCGTGGGTGCCTGCGCTGTCGGTTTTAATTTTACCACCGAGGCTTTCGCGTTCGACCAGATCGCGAAACACGCCCTCAGCCGTGGGGGAGCGACAAATGTTGCCAAGACAAACGAACAAGACGTTGACCATGGGGAACTCCGATTTGACCCTAAAAGGTGACAGGATTATCCGGATGCGGTGGCGCGATGGCAACCTTTATTGGCGCTCTATTCATTGAGGGTGATGAGCGTATCAAAATCTTCCAGATGGTTGGCGGCGATGGTGTCTTCAACCATGGAAATATACGCACCACCAAGCTCTGAATAGGCTTTCAGATGAGATGTCAGATCAGGTCCCGAAAGGGGCTGGCCCATGGTGCGCAAGGCGGCGCGACGTTCGCGCAAGGTCCGATAAGCACGGTTTGAGTTCAAGGTTTTCATATAGGAGCGCACGGAACCTTGCGGCGTGGCGAAGCTTTTGACTTTAAAGCCACTGGCCCGCTTGGGGGTGATGCCGGGTGTGTCGGGATCATATGTGCGCTCGCCAAAAAAAGCGTTGCCTTCGCGGGCAAAGCGCGATGTTCCCCAAGCTGATTCAATGGCGGCCTGGGCAAGGACCAAAGACGGCGGCAAAACATCGATGCGTTTGAGCAGGGCGTCTTTGCTCACCCGTTTCGGTTTTAAGCCATGGGCCAACGCCAAGGCGTTGAGTTGCGCCGGTGAAGATGTGCGCTGCGCCATGCTGCGCTGGGCCAGAATGCGGTTATTCTCAGCGACGATCAGCGGCAGCATTTTGGCGAGAAAGAGAACTTTTCGTGCTTCAAACTCGTCCGTATCGTATGGCGCGGCGGTGATATCGTCGGCGCTGTAACCGACGGTATGTGAGCGGCGCGTCAATTCCAATGCCGCCTGTGAGGTTTTAACCTGGGCCTGAAGGTCGGGCGTTCGGTACGCGCCAAGCCAGACACTCGCCAATCCGCTCATTACAGCAATGACAGCAATGGTGAGCAAAATAATAATGCGTGTGTCGGGGATCTTGAGCATAAATTGAAGTTTCGCCAGTTTCTGGAGTTTTGCAAGTCTAGACCATCTGCATGATGTGGCGCATGATGGCTTAATCATGGTTGAACTGGAAACCCTTCTTAACGAAATTCTGGCGTGTCGTGTAAGGGCTGATCTTTTTCCCTTTGCCACATTCAAGTTGGTGCAAGAGCACCTGGATTAAAAAGAACCCATGACTTGCTTTTGCAGGCGTCGCAGTACTGCAAAATCGCAAGCCTAGAATGCTTAACTGAAATGGTACCGCAACTGTCTACAGAAGGTTGTTTTTGTCTGGCTTTGTGATTGCCGAATTTAATAAAATCATATAGATTCTCTTAACCTGAGTGGGGCGCAATTAATAAGATTGAATAATCTTATTCACTCTTGGGGGCTTAAGTGCTTGATATTGATTTAAAAAACCGGCTTGTCCTTGATAACCCGTGGTGGACCACCGGGGCTGTTGAGGTGGCGGTTCAGCGCGCGGCGCGTCGTGCATTTGTTCAGCCGTTCCTAGACCGGTTGCGCAACGGCGGCGGTGTGGCTGCGGTTTTGTCCGGGCCCGGTCGGTCAGGTAAATCAATTCTCATCAAACAAGTCATCCAGCTTTTGATGGGCGCGGGCGTTGAGCCTCAGTTTTTGATTTATCTGCGCCTCGATAATCCAGCATTCGCTAATCTCGACCTGATCAGTTTGGTGGATCAGGCTTTGCTAAGCTCTGGCGTGAGTCCAAGTGGCGCGGGCGCATATGTGTTTTTGGACGATGTGCACAACGTACCCGAATGGGAAGAGCGTTTGGATGAATTGGCGCGCGCCCGTCCGTCGTGTCGTATTGCCGCGGTGACGGCGCTGGTGCCCGAAGCCGACACCGATGTCATGGGTGCGGTGGCCAAAGGCGGGAAGCGCAAAGGTCCGGGACCCTTTTCTCACACCATTTTACCACCGGTTTTGTTCGCCGAGTATCTGCACATCAAACGCATCCGGGAAAAGTTGTTCGATCCACACGGGCGCTTGACGGACTTGGATGCACTGAATGACGCATTTGTCGATTACGTGAATTTTGGCGGGTTTCCTGAAGTCGCTTTTCTTACGGGCGGACAAATCGGTAATCAGGTTGATGTAACGTCAAAGATTTTGCATCGCGATTTGGCGGGCTTGTGCGGCATTGCCGATCAACGCGAAGTGGCGAAGCTGATGACCCGCTTGGCGTTGGAATCGGGCATTGAGACGAGTATCGAAAACCTCTCCAAGGACATGAGTGTGGCGAAAAATACGCTGCGCAAGTATCTGGAGTTCTTGGAATCTTCATATCTGATCAAACGCATTTGGCGGGTCGATGGCGAGGCCAAGCGGTTCCAGCGCCAAACCCGCTTTAAAGTCTATTTGACGTCCCCGGCGTTGCGCGCTGGATTGGCGGGCCCGGTGGCGCTGGAAGACGAGGCGATGGCGCGTTTAGCAGAAACGGCGGTTATATCGCAGTTCATGCACTCGCCGACGTTCCAACGACTTTATTATGCGTTTTGGAAAAAAGGCCGCAAACACAAGCACGTGTCGTTGGTCGAAATGCCTGCCAAGGGCTCCAAGCCGGTCAAGTGTATCGAGCTTGACTGGTCCAACAAAGCCATTGCGCGGCCCCATGACGTCCTGGGCGACATGCTCGACTTCTTGGATGAAAACCGACCCACGACACCGTCAAAAGCCTTGACGCGCAACATGTCAGGCAAGCGCTTTATTGGCGAACATGAGATCGGGTTCATGCCGGTTGCGGTGTGGTGTTTTGCCGTTGGCCAAGTTTTGCTTGAAGGCGCGGGAGCCGTAAAGAAGGCTTCTTGACACTTTGACTTGACGCCCATAAACCAAAAAATATCTATATAAAACATATGGTTATAGGCGATGTGAACTGAATTACACTTATTTAATACAGATAATAATTAGGCATATTTAAATTATCTTATGAAAATTACATAACAAAAGGGCCATTCGGCCCTTTTGTTATGCAGAATATGAGACGCCGTTTATCTGTTGAACTTTGAGCCCAGACGCAAACGCAAAGCATTCAAGCGGATGAAGCCTTCGGCATCGCGTTGGTCGTAAACAGTGTCTTCTTCAAACGTCACAACATCTTCGTCATAGAGTGAATACGGTGATTTGCGTCCGGTGATGATGACGTTGCCTTTATAGAGCTTCAAACGCACCGTTCCGGTGACCCGCTCGCTGGCTTTGTCGATAGCGGCTTGCAGCATTTCGCGTTCCGGGGCGAACCAAAAACCGTTGTAGACCATTTCGGCGTAGCGCGGCATCAGCTCGTCTTTTTGATGGGCTGCGCCGCGATCCAGCGTCAGGCTTTCCATGGCGCGACGGGCATGGAACAGAACGGTTCCGCCAGGCGTTTCATATACACCGCGTGATTTCATGCCGACAAAGCGGTTTTCAACGATGTCTATGGCGCCGACACCGTTGGCGCCGCCCAAATCATTGAGCTTTTCGAGCAATGTTGCGGGGCTGAGCTTATCGCCATTGATGGCGACGGGGTCGCCTTTTTCGAAATCGATGGTGATTTCGGTGGGATGATCCGGCGCGGCCATCGGCGTGACCATGCGGGTGAGGATCAGATCGTAATCAGGCTCCTGCCAGGGGTCTTCGAGGATTTTACCTTCCGAAGAGATATGCAGCAGGTTGGCGTCTTGGGAAAATGGCGATTCGCCGCGTTTGTCCTTGGGCACAGGAATTTGGTGCTTTTCCGCATACTCGATCAGTGAAGTGCGTGATGACAGGTCCCATTCACGCCACGGCGCGATGATCTTGATGTCAGGGTTGCAGGCGTAATAGCCAAGCTCGAAACGCACTTGATCGTTGCCTTTGCCAGTGGCGCCGTGGCTCACGGCGTCGGCGCCGACTTCGCGGGCGATTTCGATCTGGCGTTTGGCGATCAGCGGGCGCGCGATCGAGGTGCCGAGCAAATATGTGCCTTCGTAAAGCGCATTGGCGCGAAACATAGGAAACACATAATCGCGCACGAACTCTTCGCGCATATCTTCGATGAATATGTCCTTGATGCCCATCATCTCGGCTTTTTGGCGGGCCGGTTCCAGCTCTTCGCCCTGACCGATGTCGGCGGTGAAGGTCACCACTTCGCAGTTATAGGTTTCTTGAAGCCAGCGCAGAATGATGGATGTGTCCAATCCGCCGCTGTAGGCCAGAACAACTTTTTTGATACCGTCCGACATGATGGGTGTCCCTAGACATTTTGAGTATAGGGCTGATGCAGCCCGCGTAACGCGGGCACTATAAGCATAAACGGCGCGCGAGCAAGGGGGCGCTGATGTGAAGCGGGTTTAGGAGGCGAGCCAATCGCTAAAGTCGTCTTGCATGGCGGTATAGGGACGATACCCCAACGCCAAAAAGCCGTATTTTCCGTCTTCGGCGCACAGTACAGAAGGAAAGCCCTGAACGCCAAACGCCTGGGTGCGCTGAAAATCTAAAGCGACATGGGCGCGGGCCAGATCTGAATGGAAATGATTGAGAAACATAGTGCGATCAACGCCGATGTGGGCGGCAAGATCGGCCAGAACGTCAGGTTTGGTGATGTCGCGGTTTTCAGCATAAAAAGCGCGCTGCAAGGCGTCGTACATGGCCAAGGCTTTGTCCGGAGCTTGCTCACGCACGGTGACGACGGCGCGACAACCGGGTTCTGTATCATAGACAAAATCGCTGTCTTCGAAGCGGGTAAAATCGAACGGCTGGCCGGTTTTGCTCTGAACTTCTTGCCAGTGATGTCGAATGTAACCGCGCATCGCTTCGTCCCAAGGCTCAATGGTGCCGGGCCGCAAGCCGCCCATGACGACGTGAAATTGCACGCAGCCTTCTGCTTGCTTAGCCAGATGTTCTAGATCTGGCGCGAAGCCCCAACACCACGAACACATCGGATCGCCGAAAAACAGTACGTGCTTGCCCGGACCGGGGTCCATGGGTATGTGGTCAGCACTCGCGCCAGGTTGGCTATCGATATTACAGGTATCAGACATTTAGGGTGCTCCGTTATTATAAGATACAGAACCTTCCCTCACCGTGCACCACCTTAGGAGGGGGATTAAAAGTAGCGCGCGGCAAGGGAAGGATGAGGAGAACCGTTGTCGGGTTAGGCGGCCTGAGGGCTAGGTGACCACGCGGCTGCGGCGAACGGCTCGTCTAGCGGCGTTTCAGCGATGTGGTTCATGTAATTGCTGATGGTTTTGGTCGCGACGGCGAGCAAAACGTCCAAAATTTGCGCTTTGCTATAACCCGCGGTGAGGAAATCGTTGATGTCGTCCCGGCTGAGGTGGCCGCGCTTTTCAACCACTTTGACGGCAAAGCTGGATAGCGCGGCGAGCTTAGGATCGAGGATTGGACGCCCGTCGCGTACGGCGTCGATGGTGTCATTTTCTAGTCCCACCATCGTTCCGGCCATGGTGTGGGCGGATACGCAATAGGTGCAGCCGTTGGTGCGGCTGATGGTGAGAAACAGCAACTGTTGTTCCGCTGGGCTAAAGTCTGTCTCTGCCAATAAACCGTACGTTTGCGCGTAGCCTTGGGTGGCTGCGGGCGATTCCGCCATAATGTTGATGAGATTTGGCACAAATCCGAACCGTTCGGTGTATGCATCCATGACGCTGTGGGAGCCTTCGGGCGCGCTTTCGCGCGTGTGCAGATCAAAAACAGACATGGAATTCTCCGTGGGTGCTTGCGTTAAGTTATTAAACGATCATTCTAAAACTAACAGAGTTTAACCACTACCGAACTTGAGTGTCAAATATTTTAGAACGAACGTCTAATAATGTGGAGGGGCGGATTAATCCAAGGTTCTAAGCGATTGTGCAACGATATCGCTTAGCATGTCGGGGTCTGGATTAGCCCGCGCCATAACATTGAGGCCTTGAGCGACGCCGACAAAGAACCGCGCCAGTTTTCGAGATGATTGAGCGGTCGTGATTTCGCCGTTTTGTTGTCCGCGTTCAATGACGGTGACAAATACATTTTCAAGGGCGACGAAGGATTCAAGTATCCATGAAGTCATCGCGTCATTGCAGCCATATAGGCCTGCTGCCGTGTTGGTGAATAGGCAGCCTTTGTGGTCACGATCCTTTACAGCGCGGTCCACCAAAGCATGGAAGAATTTGGTTAATTGCAGACGTGGCGATACACCATCAGTGTCATTGGTGAGGATCCGCGTCGGAGAGGCAGCGCGGTAACGTTCCATGACGGTGGCGAACAGCTGCGCTTTATCGCCAAAGGCGTTGTAAAGGCTGCCGCGATTGAGGCCGGTTGCATCCACCAGATCTTGAATAGAGGCGTCGTCGAAACCCTTCTTCCAAAACACCTCCATGGCGTTGTCGAGAACGGAATCGGTGTCAAATTCTTGAGGGCGCGCCATGGGGTCTCGCCAATGTGGTTTTAGAATAGTCATACAAAAATAGGTGAAAAGCCAAGCGGAGGGAACATAAATTCTCAGACGGGCGCGGACTCGGACTCTTCACGGGATGTTTCTCGCTTGGCGGCAAGCGCTTTAAGCTTTTGGTTTTCGCTGTCTGACTTCAGTTGTCCGCAAGCGGCCATGATATCGCGCCCGCGGGGCTGGCGGATCGGTGCGGAATAGCCCAAGTCATTCAAAATGCGAGAAAATTTGTGAACCGCATTGTTGGATGACGTTTCGTAGTTGGTGCCCGGCCAGGGGTTGAACGGGATCAGGTTAAATTTGGCGGGGATCTTGTATTGGCGCATCAACTTTGCCAGCAACCGTGCATCATCAGGGCTGTCATTGACGTCCTTGATCATCACGTATTCCATGGTGATGCGCCGTGCATTGCGTGCACCGGGATAGGCGGCGCAGGCTTTGAGCAATTGGTCGAGCGGATACTTTCTGTTGATCGGCACCAAAGTGTCACGCAATTCGTCGCGTGCGGCGTGCAGGCTGATCGCCAAATCGACCTCGATCTCGTCGCCACAGCGCGCGATCATCGGCACCACGCCGGATGTCGACAGGGTTATGCGACGTCGTGAAATGGCTGTGCCTTCGCCGTCTTTGATGATCGTCAGGGCCTTCTTGACGTTGTCGAAGTTCATCAGTGGCTCACCCATGCCCATCATCACAATGTTGGTGAGTAGGCGACCATCAACACCCGATGGCCATTCTTCTAAGCTGTCGCGCGCCGCCATCAGTTGTCCGATGATTTCGGCAGGGGTCAGGTTGCGCACGATACGCTGGGTGCCGGTGTTGCAAAAATCGCAATTGAGCGAACAACCCACTTGGCTGGAAATACACAGCGCGCCACGGCCTTCGTCGGGAATGAAGACGGTTTCAATTTCGTTTCCGTCTTCAAGCCGAAGCAACCACTTTTGTGAACCGTCGACACTCACCAAGTGGCGCACGACTTCCAGACGGCCGATGTAAAAATGATCGAGCATTTTGGCATGCAGGGATTTCGACAGGCTGCTCATATCCGCGATATCTTTTACGCCTTGATGGTACAGCCAATGCCATATCTGTTTGGCGCGAAAAGCTTTTTCGCCGATGGTCGCCATGGCCTCGACCAGTTCTTCGCGGGTCAGGCCGATCAGGTTGGTGCGCGTGTGTGTCATGATGGCCCTCATATAAGGGCTTTTAACGCGAATCGCAAAGACTCAGAGTGAGGCAAGCACGCTTAGTTGACGTCACAAGCCTTGTTGATGGCTTTCCATGCGGCGGTGAAGCCCTTCAGCGAATAGCTGTCGGTGGTCAACGTGCCGCGTGTCGAGGTTCCCTTAACAACCAGTTCACCGCCCGCGCGCATGGCACTGACCAACGCTTTGTCCGCTTGAGCGTCCAGCGCCCAAGCATGGCCGCCTTGGGTGAATAATTTGAAGGTCGTTTTTCCGTCAATGGTGGCGGTGGGTTTAGATTTAGCCTTGAAGGTGTATCCGGCTTGAAAACCGACCTCGCCAAAACGATTTTCGTGTGGACGATGGGAAATGATCACCAGTGCGGTGCCGCGCTTGGTGTATTTGCCAACAGATTTTTGTGGTTCGGCCGACATTACGCAGACCGGCTTGCCGTTTTCCATTTCCTTGATGGCTTGCCAATCACCGCTTTCCAGCAGCGTTTCGCCATACGCCGCCGTTGCGGTGAGTGACAGAATAAATAGCGTATTGAAAAGAATGCGTTTGCTCATCATGGTGTCAGTTTACTCATCAGATCTTATCGGGCAACCCCTCAACCGACGGAACATATCACCATGACGTCATCCAATCCTGTGCTCGTTGAAGTCACCCGCGCCGGTTTTGTCGAAAGTCGTCATCGCGGGGCGTGCGCCGTGGTCGATGCCGATGGAAAATTGCTACAGTCTTGGGGGGGTGTGGACGCACTGGTCTATCCGCGCTCGGCGCTCAAGCCGCTTCAGGCGCTGCCCTTGATCGAAAGCGGAGCGGCGGAACATTTTAATTTAGGTGATGAAGAAATCGCCTTGGCCTGCGCGTCGCACAACAGCGAGCCTTTTCACGTCGAACGGGTGACGGCGTGGCTGCACCGCGTTGGTCTGTCGGTTGATGATTTGGAATGCGGGCTGTGTGAATCGATATCATTGGATGTCACCAAGTCGATGAACCGCGCGCATGAAACCTTCACACGCGCGCACAACAACTGTTCCGGCAAGCACGCAGGGTTTCTTTCAACTGCGCTGTACTTAGGCGAAGCCACCCAGGGCTATATCGGCCCCGATCACCCGGTGCAGCGCTGCGTCACCCAGGTCGTTGAGGAAATGACCGGTGTCTCATTATCCACGGCACCTTGCGGAACGGACGGTTGCGGCATTCCGGTGTTTGCATTTCCCCTGCACGCCCTGGCGCGCGGCATGGCGCGGATGATGTCAGATGATTTGGGCGCTGTGCGTACAGCGGCGGCGCGACGTGTGATGACGGCAATGGCGGCATGCCCTCAGTGTGTCGCAGGAACAAAGCGGTTTGACACGCGGGTGATGAACGCGTGTAACGGCGAGGTGCTGGTCAAAGGCGGCGCAGAAGGTGTTCACATCGCCATGATCCCAGAACGCGGTCTGGGCATCGCCTTGAAAATAGACGATGGCACCATCCGTGCATCTGAACAGGCCATGGGCTGCGTGTTGGACGGCTTAGGTTTGCTGAACGGCGCGGCGCGCGAACAGCTCAGCGATTTGATCGAAATGCCGATCCTCAGCACGTTGGGCGAGCGGGTCGGTGAAATGCGTAAAGGACCAGGCTTCGTTTTTTAAGCGCTGAAACCTTCGGGGTCGAAGCCTTCACCCAAAGGCGGGTCTTGGCGAAATTTTTCCAGCTGGCGGATCACCGGACCGCCGTGTTGATGCTCTTGCACAGGCTGTATGGGACCGCCCGCGCGCACTGGGCGCTCGGCGAAGCGGCCCATGGACAGGCTGCGGTCATACAATACCAACGCGGCGGCGACCGAAACGTTGATGCAAAAGCTGGTGGGAATTTTCACCACAAACTCGCACTTTTCGACCATTTCCGGCGATAGCGATCCGCGCTCCGGGCCCAACACATAGGCGCACTGGCTGGGATGGCGAAAGCTTGGCAGATCGACGGCGTCATCGGTAAGTTCGACGCCGACCAAGCGGCAACCTTCGGGCAACAGCATCTCGTCGACACTGGGGAAACCGTAAAAGGGAAGATGCTCAAGCGCGTTTGAGGTGTCGGCCCGGGTGCCCATGTGCTGTTGATACTGGGCCGCCACGGTGTAGACGAAACTGGCGCCGAACGCATGCGCGGTGCGAAAAATCGCTCCCGCGTTCATGGATTTGGAAATGCGTTCTACGCCGACGCCGAAATAGCCTCTCATGGTGCAGTCCAGTCTGTTGGTAAGCAGGTCAAAAGTCGTATGGCTGCGCAAAATGGCCGAAACGCGCGGCTGTTGCAAGAGCCAGGGTTTTTAGGTGCGTTTAAACCGCTTGAAATGACGGGGTTTCGCCAGCACCAAAATGTTGCCGATCAAAACCATCGCTGCGCCGCCAAAGGCTGCGGGGGTGAACACATAGCCTTCCAGCCATACCGACAAGCTCAACGCCACCACCGGAAACAGCACCGTGGCGTAAGACGCTTGGCCTGCGCCGATGCGCCCCAGCAATGTGAGGTAGGTGCCGAACGCAATGATTGATCCGAACACGGAAAGATACAAAAGCGATGAAATATATTGAACCGATCCTTCCCAACTGAACGTCATGCCATTCGCCCAAGCGTACAAAGCGGTAAACGCCGCGCCGTAGGCCATGCCGTAGGCGTTGACCTGCAATACAGGCAGGCCGCGCTTTTGATTGCGCGCCGACGTCATGTTGCCAATGCTGGCCAAGATTGTCGCGATGATGCACAAAAACAGTCCGTAAGCACCCTCGTCACGCAGATCAAGGTTTGAGACTTCCGGCCAAAACACCAGCGCCAAGCCACCGATGCCGCTGAGCGCGCCCAACACCATTTGCGGTGTCACGGGGGTATTAAAAAAAATCCTGCCCAGCAAGATGTTCCAGCCGACGATGGTGGAAAATACCACTGCGATCAGTCCAGTGGTGACGATGCCCGTTGCGATGTAAAACACCGCATAATTGGCGGAAAACAAGAACAATCCCTGTGTCGCCATCCAGACGTGGTCGCGCGCGGTGTAACGCATGTCCTTGCCTTTGACGATGCACCACACCATCAGCAAGACGGCTGCTAAGGCGAAACGATAAGCGACGGAGACCTCTGGCGCGACCACACCCAGTTGCAGCTTAATGGCATACCAAGTCGAGCCCCAAATCAACACCGTAATGGCGTAAAGCGGCAGTGTATTGTGGGGCATGAAAAATCCTATGGGTAAGAACCTGGGGTGGTGCAGTATGAGCACTTTATTTGACTTTGGTGAAGGCTCAGTTTAGGGCTAACGGCGAACTTGAGGGCTTGCACGAGGCTAAAGCCCGAATTGTTTGCGTTTGGGCCACAAGAAAACCACGGGAACGACGATGCTGAACACCATTCTCGACAAATTGCCCCCTGGGCCGACGATGTTTTTCGGCGCAATCTATGTGATCATGCCGATTTTGCCTGAACCTCATCTGGTGCAAAAAGCCATGATGTTGTCGCAAGGCCTGACGCTTGCGCCCATCGATTGGTTGGATATCGTTATGCATTCCAGTGGTGGCTTGCTGGCGTTGGCCGTTTATCGCCGCGGTCGCCAGCGCGCTGCAGAAGCCGGATCTGCCCAACCAAGCTCGACCCTGCCTGAAGATGATCAATCCTAAGTGGGCGGGCATAAAAGGCGCTTTATCACCGTTTTGTCCGTAATGCGGACAGCGCAACCCTGATGCGCACTTTGCGTTGTGGTTGCGCCACGTAAATCCCCATATGGTGTTGGGCTGCCCATAGATGAGGATGCACCATGTCGCCCAAGGCACTCCATGCCCGTTTCCTGGCCCTATCGCCCGCCACCAGTGGCGCGTTGTGGATGACCTTGGCGGCGTGTCTTCTGGCCGCTTTGAGCTTGCTGGTGCGCCACATTTCTGCAGATTTGCACCCTTTCGAAATCGCCTTTTTTCGCAATATCGCACAACTGGTGCTGATGTTGCCGTGGGTGGTGATGGCCGGAGTCGCGGTTCTCAGCACCGCACGTACATGGGCCCATGTGCGCCGTTCGGCGTTTGGCATCTGCGCCATGCTGACGTGGTTTTCGGTGCTGACCATGATGCCTATCGCCGAAGCCACGGCGATCAGTTTTTCCGCGCCGCTGTTCACCACGGCAGGTGCGGCGCTTTTTTTGCGTGAGCACGTGGGCGTGCGCCGCTGGTTGGCGACAGCAGTCGGGTTCGTGGGTGTATTATTGATCATCCGCCCCGGCTTTCATGAAGTCGGCCAGCCCCAGTTGTTGGCGCTTTTGGCGGCGGCCCTGATCGCGGGGGCGATGTTGTCCAACAAATCGCTGGCGAAAACTGAACCGCCCAATGCCATGGTGGTGTGGATGGGCGTTTACATGAGCGTGTTTTCCCTGCCGCCTGCTTTAACGGTGTGGACCTGGCCGGAAGCCCATGTGTGGGGCTGGCTGTTGATGTTGGGCATTGTCGCCACATTGGCGCATTTGGCGATCAACCGGGCGTTCGGTGCCGCCGATGCGTCGTTTATTGCGCCGTTTGGGTTTGTGCAAATTCCATTTGTCGCCGGGGTCGGTTTTATCGCCTACGCCGAAGTGCCGGATTTGTGGACCTGGCTAGGTTCTGCGGTGATCGTTGCCTCGGGCATTTACATCGCCCGCCGTGAAGCCAAGCTCTCCAAAGTCCGGGCCGTTCAGCCAGCCCTCGGCATCGCCACGCTTGGTGTTGAAAAAATCTAGTTCTCTAGGCCTGTTGAGGCTGTATTCGCACCCTCAATGGTACCGCTATCGACCTCATCGAGAGATCGAATGGTGATTTCCACACGGCGGTTTTTGGAGCGATTTTCAGGGCTGTCATTGGGCACCAAAGGCCGCGAGTCAGCAAACCCCTGCACCGTGATACGGCTGGGGTCGATGGACGTGTATTTTAAAATGTACTGCGCCACGGAAATGGCGCGGCTGGCGGACAGATCCCAGTTGGATCGGAATTGTGCGGTCGAAATGGGCAGATCGTCGGTGTGCCCGGAAATGATGATTTGCCCCTCTGATTCCTGCAACACCGTCATGAATTTCGTCAGAATCGGCAAGAAGTCATCTTTGAATTCGCCGCTGCCAGACGGGAACGACACCTTGTCGGGAAACCGCACCATGGTGATATTGCCAGCGCGAATGATGTCCATGACATCCGAGGCAATTTCGTTGGCCATCACGGTTTGCAGATCGTTGAAGGTTCGCTTGGCTTTTTCGGCGGCTTTGTCAGGCACGGCTTGCACCGGCTCATCTTGACCCTCAACGATCTCTTCTTCGTCAGGGGCGACGTGATCGGTGACTTCCATTTCCGGTATGGGGATTGGCACCACGTGTTTGGTGGAACCAGCTGCGGGGCTGCCGTCCAGTTCAATAATGCCGGACCTTTTATCCATGGACTGAAGTCCAAAAGCATCGCTCATGGCTCCGGCGATTTTTTTGAATTTATCGACCTCCATCACCGAAAACGACAGCAACAGCACAAAAAAGGTCAGCAGCAAACTCATCAGATCGGCAAACGTGACGATCCAAGTGGGCGCGCCGGCTTCGCATTTTTTGGGCGGAGGGGGCGGCATTATGCGTCGGCCTCTTCCGCGTCGTCGTCGTCGTCGGAACGATTACGCTGGTTTTCAGGCAGGAAGCCTTCGAGGATGTCGGCCAAAATCATCGGGCTTTGGCGGGCGTGAATCTGGGTGATGGATTCCAAGATGAGCTCTTTGGTGAGACGCTCTTCTTCGGTTTTGCTTTCCAGCTTATCGGCGATGGGCAGCGCGACCAGATTTGCGATCACCGCACCGTAAAGTGTGGTCAGCAAGGCCACCGCCATGGCCGGGCCAATGGATTGCGGATCGTCCATATTGGCGAGCATCTGCACCAAACCCACCAAGGTGCCGATCATGCCGAACGCCGGTGCGGAATCGCCGATCGCTTTAAAAATATGTGCGCCTTCGTCATGCCGGTGGATGGATAGTTCCATGTCACGGATCAGCGCGTTGCGCACCACCTCCAACGGGTGACCATCGACACACAGCTTAATGCCGCGTTTGAAGAATTGGTTGTTGATGTCAGCGCCTTCTAACGCCAACAAACCGCTTTTACGGGCCATTTCAGCCAGCTCGAGAGACACCTCGATCAGGCCGCGGGGATCCTCTTGGACATTTTTGAGCGCCGAGGCGGCACCGGTTTTGAATGCGGAAAAGACGTTTTGCAGGGGGAATTTGACAAACGTGGCCGCCAACGTTCCGCCCACCACGATTAAAAATCCGGGTAAGTTGAGGAACAAATCAAGGCCTGAGCCGACCAAAATGGCGCCGACAACCACGCCGATGCCAACCACCAAGCCAATCAGTGTGGCAAAATCCATCATGTATCCTTAAAGCCCTTTGCCGCACCTGGACCCAGCACGACCGAAACTCATCTATAATACTTTTGCGCCTGTTATCGAACTATCGTCCAACAGGCCTAGAAGCGCAAGTCCGCCAATACCTTAAAAGCCATCAGCTTTTTTCGTTGAGGTGTGCCCCTGGGGGGGTGGCGGGCTCGAGCGCGCGAAATATCGAGTCCTTAGTGGCGGCGATGAAGCGCCTATCTACATGGGAGAGGGCAAGGGTGGCTCGAGTATTAATCAAGTGATATAGCTTATTTGGATGAGGCGAAATATAAGCGCAAACACATATCTTAAACTTGCACCCCTTTGTTTGTAAGTACAATTTATTTGTATGTGCCATCCATGGCTAGGGCCAATCCAAAGTCGAGTCTGGTTAATCCGCCCGCGTCATGAGTGGTGAGGCAAACATCTACACAATTATAGCTGTTGGTCCAATTGGGGTGGTGGTTCATCTTTTCCGCGATGAAAGCAACCCGAGTCATGAATGAAAAGGCTGTTGGGAAGTCACGAAACAAATACTTTTTTTCAATCGCAGTTCGGTCTTGCGACAGCTGCCAACCTTGCAATTGGGACAATTGTTGTTCGATGGTATGGCTATCGAGCAGGGCGCTCATGCTGAGGACTCCCTTCTTGGCGCGGCATTATGCACACAACATTAGGCACGTGGCGTCACTTGGCGAGAAGATCAAGGGGGGCTAATGTTGTTAGCATGATTATGCGTTTCACTGCACCACCGTCTCTCGATGATTTTGAAATGATTGCTCGTGAGGCATATGACGCCTTGCCACGGGAATTGGCGCAATTTTCTGATGGCGTGGTGATTCGCGTGGACGACTTTCCAGAGGCTGAAGTTGAACGCGATCTTGGTCTGCAAAGCCCGTTCGATTTGCTCGGCTTGTATCAAGGCGTGGCCTTGGGCGACAAAAGCCTCGCCGACACGCCGCTGGGCGTTGATATGATCTTTCTTTACCGTCGCCCGATCTTGGATTACTGGTGTGAGAGTGGTGAGGATTTGCAACATCTTATCCGTCATGTTCTGATACATGAGATCGGCCATCATTTTGGCCTCAGCGACGCGGATATGGATCGTATTGAGTCCACCGTCGAAGGTGTTTTCACATAAAAATACAGGCGAAGTCTGGGGAGAAAATCAGTGAGCAGCACCGTTAAGCCTTTGGAGCCTGGCGCTCTGTACACGGCCTGTCCAAAGGCCCTTCTGGATTTCAAAACGACCAAGGATTTAAAGCCGCTGGACAGCGTGATCGGCCAAGCGCGCGCCGTGGAATCCATCCGTTTTGCCATCGGCATGCGCCATGACGGCTATAACCTGTTTGCTTTTGGTCCGGAAGGTACTGGAAAATCCAGCACGGTGTTGCGTTTTTTGCGCCGCGAGGCCAAAAACCAGACCCCTCAGTCCGATTGGTGTTACGTCAACAATTTCGAAGAACCGCACAAACCTCGCGCCTTGGCGCTGCCGCCCGGCAAGGCTTGCCCGCTGCGTAACGATATGGAACGCCTCGTTGACGAGTTGCAAGGCGCATTGCCTGCAGCATTCGAAGGCGAAGATTACGCACAGCGCAAAGAAGCCTTGGAAGAAGAACTCAAAACCCGTCACGAAGGCGCCTTTTCGAAACTTCAAGAGCGTGCGGAAGCCAGCGGCATCGCCTTGGTGCGTACGCCTATGGGCTTAGGCTTGGCCCCGGTTCAAGACGGTGAGGTGCTGACCCCGCAAGCTTTCGAAAAGCTGTCGGAAGAGGAGCAAAAATCCCGTCAAGATTCACTGGCCGAACTGCAGACCCAGCTTGAAGAGATACTGGCGCAAATTCCAAAGTGGGAAAAAGAGCATCGCGAAAAAATGCGCGATCTTAATCGTGACGTCACTCAGCGCTCGGTTGGGCACCTGATCGAAGAACTGGAAAAGCGCTGGCATGAGCATGAAAATGTCACGGCTTATCTGGAGGCCGTGGGCCAAGACGTGATTGAGCATGCGGCTGATTTTTTACCGTCCGCAGAGCAAGCGCAGCAACCGCTCACCATTTCCGGTCAACGTCAGGTGTCTAGCGGCGCAGGCTCGTTCCGCCGCTACCAGGTTAATGTCGTTGTCGATAACTCGGTTGGCGGGGATACGCCGGTTGAAGGCGCGCCGGTGGTCGAAGAAGAGCATCCGACTCAGCCAAATTTGGTGGGTCGAGTTGAGCACCTGAGCCAAATGGGCACCTTGGTCACGGACTTCAATTTGATCAAGGCTGGTGCTTTACACCGCGCCAACGGCGGCTATCTGGTGCTGGACGCGCAGCGCGTCCTGATGCAGCCGTTCGCGTGGGAGACCTTGAAGCGCGCCTTGCGTGCGGGGCACATCCGCATCGAAAGCCCAGCGGAATCCTTGGGCTGGGCCAGCACCGTTTCGCTAGAGCCCGAACCGATCCCGCTCAACCTCAAAGTGGTGATGTTGGGTGAGCCGATGCTCTATTACCTGCTCACCATGTACGACCCGGATTTTAAGGAGCTGTTCAAGGTGGCCGCCGATTTCGCCAACACCATGGATCGCGATGAAGGTGGGGTGAAGGATTATGCGGGCCTGCTTGCCGGTCAGGTGGAACACGAAGGCTTGCGTCACCTGGACCAAGGCGCAGTGGCGCGCATCATCGAACAAGGCGCACGGCTGGCGGGGGATACGCAAAAGCTCACCACCCACATGGCATCGGTGGTCGACTTGGTGCGTGAAGCCGACTATTGGGCCGGGGTTGAGGACAAAAAAGTGATATCCGCGCGCCATGTGCAAGAAGCCATCGACGCTAAGATCTATCGTTCCGACCGCTACCGCGAACGCTTGCAAGAAGAAATCCAACGCGGCACCTTCGTGATCGAAACCGAAGGCGCGAAAGTCGGTCAAATCAATGGTCTATCTGTGTTGCAGCTGGACAGCTTCGCATTCGGCAAGCCCTCGCGCATCACCGTCAACGTTAGCCTTGGCAAGGGTGAATTGGTGGACATCGAACGCCAAGTCGAGCTGGGCGGTCCGTTGCATTCCAAGGGCGTGATGATCTTGGAAAGCTTTCTCAATGGTCGCTTTGGTCAAGATGGGCCGTTGGCGCTCAGCGCGCGCATTGTGTTTGAGCAGTCGTACGGCGGCATCGATGGCGACAGTGCGTCTTCGACGGAACTTTACGCTCTGATGTCGGCGATCTCACAAATTCCGATCAAGCAATCCATAGCCGTGACAGGGTCGGTCGATCAGTTCGGCCAGGTGCAGGCGATCGGCGGCGTGAACGATAAAATCGAAGGCTTTTTCGATATTTGCGCCGGGCGAGGCTTAAGCGCCGAGCAAGGCGTGATCATCCCTGCCACCAACGTGAAACACCTGATGTTGCGCAGTGATGTGGTTGATGCCGTGAAGGCTGGGCAGTTTAACATCTGGGCGGTGGAAACTATCGATCAGGGCATCGAAATTTTGACCGGCCTTCCGGCTGGCGAGATTGGTAAAAACGGCGCATATCCAATTGACAGCGTGAACCGTTCTGTGGCGCGCGTGTTGCGCCAGTTCGGCGCGAAGGTGCGCGCGTTTTCCGCAGGACCACCACCCGCGCCGACCAATGCCATCATCAAGGTCGAGCAGAGCCGCGACGGCTGATCTTGGTCGGGTCGGCTGACCGTCAGGTTTTCGACGATGGTGCGTTTGGCATCAAGGTCTTTAAAAACTCAAACAGGGCCGGATTGCCGTCGAGAATTTGCGCCAACCGCACAAGGTCGGAAATGCTTTGGTGCAGGTCATCGGGCTTGACGGCCGCGGAGTTTTGAACGACTTCCGCCACAGCTTCTGGTGTTGAAATTGCGGGCTGCTCAACAGCGTTCGAGATGATGGTTTGTGTAGAGGCTGAGGCCGAGGTGGGCACGGAGCTTTGCGCCATGGTGGTGGTATCTGCCGCGACAGCGCTTTGGTCGGCGTCACTGGCATCTGCGGCGTTCGCAACTGTGGCCGTTGGCACGGTCGTCGGCTCATTTTCGATCGTGGCCGGTGCAGCGGCCGAGGTGTCGATAGGGGTTTGATCACCCATGGTGGTATTCTCCTTCGTGGCGGCGATTGGCAGGGTCGTGTCGATTTTATCAGCGGCTTTAAGCAGCAGCTCCGCCATCAACAACGCGCGCGACCAGTTCATGTCCGTGCCTTCTCGCCCAGGGTTACAAACGAACGACGCGTAAGGGCAAAAATTGTGATGTTAAAAGGTTCAGTTTTTCAATTTCACCGTTGGGTTGCAGCACTCGAAGCCAACAGCGGGTGGTCAAGATCACTTTCTTAGATTGCTTCCAGGTTTATTTAGGGGGTAAACCTTAAATCATCCAGCACATGGGCGTTGTTCGAAACCTAGATAATTCCGAAAACGGGCATGGCGCTATGGAGAGCGATGACATCCGGGGGGATAATGTTTTTATGAGCGCACGCAATGAATTTGGCAGACTTGGCCTGATGATGATCGGGTTGGGAGTCGCGGTCGGGCTGATTTTCCCACCCTTTATGATTCTTTTGGGCGTACCCGAAGACATCGCCCTGAGGCCCATGGTGTTTGGGGCGACCATCGCTTGTGGCATAGCTCTTGGTGCATTCAACATCTTACTGGCGCGTTTTCAAATTGGCCGGCGCTTGACGTCGTTGAAAGACGCCATGCAAGATTTAGTCGATGAGCGCACAGTTAACGAAATTCCCTGCGCACTAAACGACGACGTTTTTGGTGACATCGCCCGCGCCATTGCGGTGTTTCGCGATCACGCGCAGCAAAAACGTGACCTGGAACGCCGCCAGATCGAAGAGACTTTGCGCATCGATGAAGGGAAAGCCGAAGAGCGCGCATCCCTTGCCTACGACTTTGAGGCCGGCGTTAAAGGCGCTATGTCCGGCGCGCAAAATGACACGCAGTCTCTACAAAAAGCGGCCCGCGCCATGGGGGAGAGCGCTGAATCGAGTTTATCTCAGGCGCAGTCGGCGATTGAGCTGTCCGACGCCGCCACCCAGGGTGTCGATGCTGTAGCCCAAGCGGCGGAAAGTATGGCGAAATCGGTGCGAGAATTGAGCTCGCGCATGCGCCGTTCAAGTGAGATGTCCCAACAAGCTGTTGAGCGGGTAAGTCAGGCCGACGCCATGGTGGCCGATTTGGGCGAAGCCACCGCGAGGATCGAAAACGTCGCTGGTTTGATCATCGACATTGCCGATCAAACGAATATGCTGGCGCTCAACGCCACGATTGAGGCTGCGCGCGCGGGGGATGCCGGCAAGGGTTTCGCCGTGGTCGCGGGTGAGGTCAAAAACCTCGCCAATCAAACGGCCAAGGCGACCGACGAAATCACTGCGCATATCAACAATATTCGCGATGCGGGCACGCGGGCGCGCACTGCCATGGTCGCGGTCAGCGCTGCGATCGAAGAGATCAATATGATCGCCGGTGAGGTCACCCAGGCGGCAGATGAGCAAAATGAAACGATCTCTGACATTTCGGTGAACGCACGCGAAACATCGGATGCGACCAGCCAGTCGCTCATCTATATCCGTGACGTGGGTGACGCCATCGAACAGACCGGCTTTGCTGCTCACGAAATGCTGGCGACAGTCGATGATCTCGCCCGCCAGATGGGCGTTCTGACGGAAAAAGCCGATGGTTTCGTCGAAAATGTTCGCAAGGGTTAAGAGCCAATCTATTGCGCGACCCCCCTTTTCTAATGGCGGCTGTTTAAATTGGGCCGTGCTGAGGAATCGGTTATAATTTATAACTGGTTCATTGATCTGGTCATGTGAGGCCGTGTTGCGGCTCGTGAAAGGCTCTTTTGCGTATAGCGTCTGCCTTTTTTTTGTTTTTGGTGACCTATCTTGTGACGTCTTCGGCATCACATGCGCAGTCCATTGATCTTAGCTTAGAAGAAAAAGCCTACCTTACGGCCAAGGGCCGGATCGCCGTGTGCGTCGATCCCGCTTGGATGCCGTATGAGAGTATCAATGAGCAGGGAAAGCATATTGGCCTTGCAGCTGATTTTATGCAGGTGTTCGCGTCTAAAATTGGGACGCCCATTGAATTGGTGGCGACCAAGGCGTGGCCCGAATCCCTTGATTACGCGCGGGCGCGCAAGTGCGACATCTTGTCACTGCTCAATAAAACGCCTGAACGATCTGAATATCTGAACTTTACCGAGTCTTACCTGAACGCCACCGTAGTTATGGTGGCCCGTGAAGACGTGGTGTACCTTGATGGATTTAACGCCTTAAGCGGACGGACGTTGGGGATCGTGAAGGGGTATGTGTACGAATCTCACGTTCGTGCAAATTACCCGGATGTGCGTTTGGTGTATGTGGACAATTTCGATGAAGCCTTAAGGCGGGTATCCAATGGTGAGTTGTTCGCCGCCGTGGATTCCTTGCTGATCGCAACCCATCACATGCAGGCCTTGGGCCTGAGCAATTTGAAAATTGCCGGACAAACCGATTTTGTTCACAAGCTGCGCGTGGGTGTGCGCAACGACGACCCACAACTGCTGTTCATCATGCAAAAGGCGCTCGATGCGGTGAGCCAGGTAGAACGCAATGATATTTTGCAGCGCTGGTTCACAGTGCGTTTCGAACATGGCACCGATTATATGATTTTGTGGCAAGTGCTCGGCGGCGGAGCGGTATTGTTCGTGTTCATGTTCTACCGATCTTATGTGCAGCACCGTTTCAACCATAAACTCAAAACCAAAAATGTAGAGCTTGAGTACCTGTCTCAGACTGATCCGTTGACGGGGGTATATAACCGCCTCAAAACCGATGCCCTTTTGGATCAGGAATTTGAACGATCACGGCGCTACAATCGCAGCTTGTCGGTGGTGATGTTTGACTTGGATTTTTTCAAGCAGGTGAACGATACCCACGGTCATCAAACGGGTGATCGCGTACTGGTCGCCGCCAGCGCGTTGGTTCAGGCACATATCCGCAAGCACGATGTCTTAGGCCGTTGGGGCGGGGAAGAATTTCTCATTTTGTGTCCGGAAACCGACGTGCAAGGTGCCGAGCGTTTGGCTGAAAACCTGCGCCAGCAGTTGGAGATTTTGGATCTGGGTGAGGTCGGTGCCATCACCGCCAGTTTTGGCATCGCACAGCTGGGCCGCACCGAAGACGTCAAACGTTTGATCGGTTATGCAGACAGCGCGCTGTATGAGGCCAAGAAAACAGGTCGCAACCGAGTCTGCGTCTACACGCCGCTTGTGCCTTGATCCGAGCGCACATAAAAAACGCCGCCATCCTCTCAGACGGCGGCGCTGTAAATTGGTGGAGCCGATCGGGATCGAACCGACGACCTCCACGTTGCGAACGTGGCGCTCTCCCAACTGAGCTACGGCCCCTTAAGTATGGCCCCGCTTGGGTGGTGGGGTGCCTCAGCGATTAATGCTTTGTGCGCGGGCTTCTGTCAAGCTTGGACCGGGTCGAGATTTCTCTGCGTTTACGGTGTGCGGGCCTTGCACAGCGGGACTGGTAAGCCTAAGTTTGGGAGCGTTTTTGACAAACAAACTGGTGGCCGTTTATGGACGTCGTGCTGATTCCTTTTGCTCAAGTGTTTAACGTGGTGCTCGACCTTTATGTGTGGGTCGTGGTTGCGGGCGTGGTGCTCAGCTGGCTGACCGCGTTCGGCGTGGTCAACACCAACAACAAGGCCGTGTATATGGTCGGCGACTTTGTCTACCGGGTGACGGAGCCTGTGTTGCGCCCAATTCGTAAGATTTTACCTGATTTCGGCACGGTGGACCTGTCGCCCATCGCGTTGATACTGATCATCATGTTCCTGCAAAGTTTCGTGAACCGATTGATCATGAGCCTTGTCTGACGCCTTATCTGATGGGGGGGCTCACCTTTTTACGGAACTCACCCCTCAGGGTTTGCGCGTTCGTATCCGTTTGACGCCATCGGGCCGTCGCGATGGATTTGATGGTGTCATGATGGACGCCGGTGCAAACGCCGTGCTGAAAGCCAGCGTCACCAAAGCACCGGAAGATGGCAAGGCCAACCAAGCGCTGATCAAGATGCTGGCCAAGGAATGGAAGGTGGCGAAATCCTCCATTGAAGTCATTCAAGGCCAAACCAGCCGTAACAAGGTCCTGATAATTTCAGGCGATGCGGCGCTATTGCAAAACAACATCGCCATATGGGCGCAAGACAAGGGCTTCGCCTAAAGGAGAATTCGCCACATGACCCAAGCTCAACTGATCGACGGCAAAGCTTTTGCGAAAAACCTGCGTGGGCGCATCGCCAGCAAAGTCGCGAAACTGAAAGACGCTCACGGCGTCACCCCCGGCTTGGCGGTTGTGCTGGTCGGCGAAGACCCGGCGTCTCAGGTTTACGTGCGCAACAAAGGAAAGCAGACGGCTGAGTGCGGAATGAATTCGTTCGAGCACAAGCTTGACGCAGATACCTCTGAAGCTGCCTTGCTGGCGGTGGTCGAACGGCTCAACGGTGATGCCGCCGTGCATGGCATCTTGGTCCAGCTACCGCTGCCGGATCACATCGATGAAGCCAAAGTCATCAACGCCATCACCCCCGACAAAGACGTGGATGGTTTTCACGTCATCAATTCGGGCCGACTGGTGACCGGCCAAGAAGCCATGGTGCCATGCACGCCGCTGGGCTGTCTGATGCTGATCAAGGGTACATTAGGCGACGATCTCAGCGGTAAGCGCGCCATCGTTGTGGGTCGTTCCAACATCGTCGGTAAGCCGATGGCGCAGTTGTTGCTGGACGCCAACTGCACCGTGACCATCGCCCATTCGCGCACCCAAGATTTGCCCGGCGAATGCAGGCGTGCCGACATTGTGGTCGCTGCCGTGGGCCGCGCTGAAATGGTCAAAGGCGATTGGATCAAGCCCGGCGCGTGCGTCATCGATGTCGGCATCAATCGTATTCCGGCCCCTGAAAAAGGCGAAGGCAAAACCCGCTTGGTCGGCGATGTAGATTTCGCCAGCGCCCAAACCGTGGCGGGCTCTATCACCCCGGTGCCGGGTGGCGTCGGGCCGATGACCATCGCGGTGTTGCTGGCCAATACCGTCACGGCGTGTTGTCGCAGTTTAGGCATCATTGAGCCAGAAGCTTAAATCATGGATGTGATGGGCTTCGTCCCGGCATTCCGCCAAGGCGTTGCCGATCTGATCGTGCCCATCCAGCGTGAAGAGTTTGGCATCGACATCGCCTATGATGATCAGCCGGACTTGCAAGACATCCCCGGGTTTTACCAAAACGGCGCGGGTAATTTTTGGGTGGCTTTGGATGGCGCTGAGGTGGTCGGAACCATTGCGCTGAAAGACATCGGCGACGGCCATGCCGCGCTGCGCAAAATGTTTGTCGCCGCAAGCCATCGCGGTTCCGAAAAAGGGCTCGCCAAAGAACTGCTCAGCACGCTGTTGGGCCACGCAAAGATGACTGGTCTCAGCGAAATATACCTCGGCACCACCGCTGAATTTCTCGCCGCGCACTGCTTTTACGAAAAGCACGGCTTTGATCTGATCGAAGCGGCAGATCTTCCCGAAAGCTTTCCGAGGATGGCGGTGGATACGCGCTTTTATCGCATCGCACTTTAAATTCTGCCCTGCGCTTGCACGGATATGCTCAGAGGCGGCGGGGACTTCCCTAGATTGTTATTGAAGTTATATATACACGCATGAGACAATTCCGTGTGTTTTTCATGTATGTAGTGAGGGAGGGGTAGACATGACATTTCGAGTTCGTTTCATGCGAAACGCGACAACGCCGCTCAGTCGGGTGCGGGTGCGTTACAATCGGTCTTTGACCAGCGCGGCCATGGTCAACGCTTTTACGGACGAAGACGGCTTCGTCACCATCAATCGAAATAACCGCGCACGCCGGGGCATTGGCGTAGAGGTGTTCGCGCAAAATCCCGTCGTCACCGCTGTGACGGGGCCGATGAATGCACCGGTGTTTTTTCGCACCCGCATGCGTGAAGACGATGTATTGGGCACACCCGCCAACGCCCGGGTATTCTTTGATTTTGCTGAACAGGCGCGCCAAGTTTACGAAAAGAACTTTCGCCCCTTCACTCCATTTGGTGACGAAGCGCCGCATGGCAATCCCGATCCCACCGCGCGACGCCGCATCCGCATGGTGTTTCCGGATTCCGTGCCGGGCAATGCGTCATTTTGTGATCCGCACGCACCGCAGAGCCAGTTTCCAATGGTTCATCTCGACCGTGCCGATTCGGTTAATGCGGCGGGTGCGCCCATCACCGCCACCGTAGCGGCGGAACTGGCCCATGCGGTCCACTTCGGCACCCTGCCCGCAGCGCGCAGGCGGGAGCTGCGTGGACGTTATTTGGTCAGTTTGATTGGCGAATCCATCAATGACATCGCCGATGGCGCACCGGTGGGGCGCTGGGACGCAAATGATGAAGTGTCGCCGTTGATGGCGTTCGTCGAAGCGTTCGATTTGTTTTCCACCACCTTCAACCAGAGCGCTGGGGCCAACCACGCCGCTCATGTGGCGGATTTTTTCGCAAATCAAGCGCCGAACCTGTTGTCGGGTGTCATCGCGTCGGGCCGTGACGTGCCGGGGGCGGTGTTTGGCGTCATTTTCGTTGATTACGCGCAAAGCCCCGGTATCACTCTGGACGCTGCGGTGGAGCAATACATCAATTCTAGGGCCTTGACGTTTGGGGCGTTTCGCCGCCGCGTGCGCAGACGGTTTGGCGCGACCTCGAATGAAGCGATCCAGTTGGACACGGCAGCGACGGGCCGGGGGCTTTTGTAAGCAGGCTGTCGTAGAGGGAATGTACAATGGCGGTCTACGGGTTACACTGCGCCCATGATTGACCTACTGCTTAGCATCGGCGTGTTCATCGCCTTTCATTTAATCCCGGCCATCGGTCCGGTGCGGCGTTTTTTGCTGCGCGCGATGGGGTTGAGGATGTACGTGGGCGTTTATTCTGCGGTGTCCATTGGCTTGTTGGTGCTGGTCAGCGTGGCCTACGCCAACGCCGATAGCGATATCTTGTGGCCGCAATGGCCGTGGACCCGCTGGGTTCCCGTGGCGGTGATGCCGTTTGTGTGCTTGCTGTTGGTGAGCACGCTGTCCGAACCCAATCCGTTTTCCGTCGGCGTAAAGGCATCACACTTTGATCCAGCTCATCCGGGCATCGTGTCGGTCACCCGGCACCCGCTGATTTGGGCCTTGGGTTTGTGGGCGGTGGCGCACTTGGCGCCCAATGGCGATACGGCGAGTGTGTTGCTGTTTGGGCTGTTTGCGGTTTTAGCGTTTGTCGGGCCGTTGAGTTTGGATCTGAAAAAGCGTCGTGAAATGGGCGATGATGAATGGCACCGCCTCACCGCGCCGACCTCTTCGGTGCCGTTGTGGGCTGTGATTCAGGGGCGCACGCGCCTGGACCTATGGGGTATCGGTTGGGTGCGGATATCCATCGCTTTACTTTTATATGCGCTCATCTTGCTGGCGCATGAGGTGGTGATTGGCGTGTCGCCGTTTCCTGTTTGATACACCTCAAAACCATGATATGTTCATGTGAATAATTGTTCATGTGTTTGAGCGACGGTGACCCCCAATGACCCAAGATGAAATGATCGAGCTGGCGGAAACGTTCAGGCTTTTGGGTGACGCCAACCGCCTATCCATCGTGCTGAGTTGTTTGCATGAACCCGTTGGTGTCGGCGTGTTGGCCGAAGAATTGGGCCTTAGCCAATCTTTGGTCAGTCATCATCTGCGCTTGTTGCGCGCGGCACGGTTGGTGCGGGGCGAGCGAGATGGCAAGTTTGTGCGTTACGTCGCCGCCGATGATCATGTGCGTGAAATGCTCAAAAACATGACCGCACACGTTGGTGAGGACAGTGACGATGAGTGATACACTGCTTACGATCCTAAGCGCAGTATTGGACATGTATCTCGACGCCGCACCGTGGCTGATTGTCGGCATCGTTGCGGCGGGCTTGGTGCATGCGTTGGTGCCGGACGGGTTGTTGGCCCGGTGGCTGGGCGGCAATGGGGTGTGGTCGGTGGTCAAGGCGGCGCTGGTCGGTGCTCCTTTGCCGTTGTGTTCGTGCGGTGTGCTGCCCGCCGCTGTGGGCTTGCGCAAAGACGGCGCATCTAAAGGCGCGACGGTGTCGTTCCTCATCGCCACACCGGAAACGGGGCCGGATTCGGTGGCCATCAGTTATGCGTTGCTGGGGCCGATCATGGCCTTGGCGCGACCCATCGCGGCGATTTTCAGCGCCATTTTCAGCGGCCTGCTGACCAACGCATTTGTGTCTGGCGAAGGAGTGACTGCACCCATCGAGGCCGAAGCCGCGACATGTACAACGTGCTGTTCGGGCAGCTGTTCCAGCGAAATGTTGCCTCAGCACGGTTCATTGGTCACGCGTGCCTGGGGCGGTATTCGCTATGCCTTCACCGATATTCTTGACGACATCGCGGTATGGTTGGCCATCGGTTTGATCGTTGCGGGCGTGATGACGGCGCTGGTCGAACCCCAAGCTTTGGGCGCGTACGGCAGCGGCATCGGTGCCATGCTGGTGATGCTGGCGGTGGGCGTTCCGATTTATGTGTGCGCCACGGCCTCGACTCCCATCGCGGCGGGCCTGATCGCGGTGGGCGTGTCGCCCGGTGCGGCGTTGGTGTTCCTGCTCGCCGGTCCCGCCACCAACATCGCCACTCTGGGCGTGGTCGGCAAAGATTTAGGTGCGCGCGCACTGAGCGCATACCTGCTCGGCATCTCGTTCAGCGCCATCGCCTCGGGGCTGACTCTGGACGCCTTGCTGAACGCGGGAAACATCGACATCCATGTGCAAATGGCAGCGGCAAGCGAAGCCCTGCCGCAAGGAATTGTCATGGTGTCTGCGGTTCTGCTGGCTCCGTTTTTTGTTTATTCGTTGGTGGGTGATGTGAAGAACAGGTTGAAACGCTGATTCCCTATCTTCTCAAGTGTCACGAACGGTGCTACAAGCCCCGCCATGACTGATCTTTCTCACATTCGCAATTTTTCCATCATCGCGCACATTGACCATGGCAAGTCGACGTTGGCGGATCGTTTGATTCAGCACTGCGGCGGACTTCAAGACCGCGAGATGACCGAGCAGGTGCTCGACAGCATGGATATCGAGCGCGAGCGCGGTATCACCATCAAAGCCCAGACTGTGCGCTTGAAATACACAGCCAAGGACGGCGAAACCTATCAGATCAACCTGATGGACACGCCCGGTCATGTCGATTTCGCGTACGAGGTGTCACGTTCTTTGGCGGCCTGCGAAGGCGCGTTGTTGGTGGTCGATGCGTCCCAAGGGGTTGAGGCGCAGACGCTGGCCAATGTGTACCTGGCGCTGGACAACGATTTGGAAATCGTGCCGGTGCTCAACAAAATCGACCTGCCCGCCGCCGAACCGGAACGCATCCGTGCGCAAATCGAAGACGTCATCGGCCTGGACGCATCGGACGCGGTTTTGACCTCGGCCAAATCCGGCATCGGCATCGTCGATACCCTGGAAGCCATCGTCACCCGTTTGCCAGCCCCCACCGGTGATCGCGACGCACCCCTGAAGGCGTTGTTGGTGGACAGCTGGTACGATTCCTATCTGGGCGTGATGATTTTGGTGCGCGTGGTCGATGGCACGATGAAAAAGGGTCAAAAGATCCGCATGATGTCATCGGGTTCCACCCACCAAATCGATCAGGTCGGCATTTTTTCGCCAAAAATCACCCGCTTGGCTGAGCTTGGCCCCGGCGAGATGGGGTTCTTCACCGCATCAATTAAGACCGTTGCCGACACCAACGTGGGCGACACCATCACCGATGATCGTGTGCCTGCGACGGAACCCTTGGCGGGTTTTCAGCCCAGTGTACCGGTGGTGTTCTGTTCGCTGTTCCCGTTGGACGCTGCGGATTACAACGACTTGCGCGATTCCATGGGCAAGCTGCGCTTGAATGACGCCAGCTTTGAGTTCTTGCCGGAAACCTCCATCGCTTTGGGTCAGGGGTTTCGCTGCGGCTTTTTGGGGCTGTTGCACCTGGAAATCATCCAAGAACGCCTTGAACGCGAGTTTGATCTCGACCTCATCACCACGGCACCCAGCGTGGCCTACAAGATTCACATGATGGACGGCTCGCACATCGATTTGCACAATCCTGCCGATATGCCGGAACCGACCCAGATCAACTCCATCGAAGAACCATGGATCAAAGCCACCATCATGGTGCCTGATGAATATTTGGGTTCAGTGTTGAGTTTGTGTACTGAGCGACGCGGCACCCAAGTGGAACTGACGTATGTCGGCAACCGCGCCATGGCGATTTATCGATTGCCGCTCAACGAAGTGGTGTTCGATTTTTACGACCGTCTGAAATCCATCACCCGGGGCTATGCTTCGTTCGATTATGAAATGGACGGCTATTCTGAAAACGATCTGGTGAAAATTCAGATTTTGGTCAACGCCGAACCGGTGGACGCGCTGGCGTTCATCGCGCATCGCAGCCAATCGGAAACCCGTGGCCGTCAGGTGTGTGAACGGCTCAAAGATCTGATTCCGCGCCAACTGTTCAAAATCCCCATTCAGGCCGCCATCGGCGGCAAGGTCATTGCCCGCGAAACCATTGCCGCAATGCGCAAAGATGTGACCGCCAAATGCTACGGCGGCGATATTTCGCGCAAACGCAAGCTGTTGGACAAGCAAAAGAAGGGCAAAAAGAAGATGCGCCAGTTCGGTCGGGTGGAAATCCCGCAAAGCGCCTTCATCAACGCCCTTAAAATGGGCGACGACTGAGTGTTACCACACATTTTAAAATGAGAAGACAGCTGCAGGGCCTGACATCAGCGCACGCCTGATGCTAGGCAGAGCGTTCTCGTGGCTCAGTGGCCTGGTCAGCGTGTCAGTCGCCCCGGCGGCGAGTGCGGCGAGGCGTTCTTGCTCCGCCCCTGGATTGGTCAACGCCAAAACCGAAAGTTCGGATGCGCTGATGGGGCGCGCCAGATCCTGCAGAACCGAAACGCTGTTCGTCAATTCACTGTGCATGTCGAGAATCAAAAGATGAAACGGCCAGCGCACGAACATCGGCGCGATCTCACGCACATCGGTAGTGACGCGAACGTGGTTGTAATTGTCGCCGCGCAATAGACTTTCGACCGCCAGGGCTTCTACAGGGCACTCGATCGCCACAAGAATTCGTGGTCCGCGACCCTGCGGATTTTGATCTAGTGAACCGTGGTATGTGGGGAGAGTGCGCGCGCAGTTCATGACATGCCCAATTCTATCGTTGAGGGATTTTCTCGACATTCGAGGTCTGCCCTGGTTTTGCAGGTCATGTGCCAGCTTTGCGATTGAGATGAATTTTATCAACCGATTGATTTTAAAAGGGTTTCAATATTTAGGATGCTATAAACGCTGAGGCGACATGCAATGGTGTGCATTATGGAATGCAAAATGCACATGTCGGCAGAGCTTATTCGGGGTGAGGGTTCGGTTTTGAGGGCTCAAGCAAGAAGTCTCGTTCCGCAGTCATCTCAGCTTCAACAGGGTCTTGGGCGTAATGGTCTTCGGCGGGCACAATATCTGCAGGATTGCTGGGGTCGCGGTCATCTTGCAGGCCGTCGTAACCTTCCTTTTGCGCCGCCAAGGCCAGTTCATCGAACAGATACAGAGCATCCTGGTGGGCCTGGTCTTGCCGATGTACGAGGTCTTCGGCGTCCCTTGTGCGAAATATGATCGCCAAAGCCAAACCGGGCAAGCCGAACAAAACCCAGGCGGGCAAGGCCAGTGCGTGTTTTATGACCGGCCAGGCGGCGCTATTGAGCAACAACAAAAAACTGTGCGGCGCGATGGTCCGCCACACCAGCCGGGTCGACATGAATATATCGCCGCTGCCGGCTGCCCCACCCTGGGTGGTGTTTTGGGCGCTGAGGATGGTACGCGCCGCCAATTCTGCGCCAGTGACGAGAAACGCCAGCGCCAAAAGTCCGATGCCAAAAAGGAACGCAATTCGCTTCATGCACCTATCTTACGAGCGCTGAGGTGAACGGTCATTGACAAAGCGCACAGCTTTTAAAAAAAAGCGTGCTGTTTTGAGCGAGTAGCGCTTGTATTTCCGCGCGCCCTTCGCTAGGTTGCGCCGGACCTTGTGGAGAGGTGGCCGAGTGGCTTAAGGCGCACGCTTGGAAAGCGTGTGTACGTTAACCCGTACCGCGGGTTCGAATCCCGCTCTCTCCGCCATTATTATAGGAAGGCCAGTAGCTTAGCTGCTGGCCTTCTTATTTGTATACACCTCTGCATACAAGACATATGTTGCTGTAAGAGGCTGCCCCAAATATGTGTGGCAATTTTATAGAGGCCACAATTCAAGCTTACGCAGCTTAATTGTATATTGAGAAAAACAAATAGAGTGCTATTTCCAGAAAGAGAACGCTCACAAGGAAAAGCGCGCTGACGGCGATCAACTTACTGGCAGATTGGATGCCCCGTATTACATTTCGCATCCAGCCCCATTCTGACGCCGGGTAAGCAAGTATAACGGCGAGAGATATGGCAAAAAGAACGACAAAGCCCGTGAAATTTACGACGATGAAGGAACCTAAATCCAAAAGGAAACTCGGCTTTCCGTCTACTTTCTGACCAGTTGCTCGCATCAAGGAACCCAACGCAAAGGACGTACCGATAAAGCTGAACGCAAGCGTGTTTAATGCAGCACGTTTTTTTCTGCTGGCTTCGTCTTCGAACGTTAATTTTCGATGTGTTGCATTGAGCGACTCATGTAATGCGCCATCGTCATAGTATGGTGGCACCCACTTCACACTTTTAAGCGCATCAATGGACAAATTTTTAAATGATTTGGCATAGGCAAGCGTGCCTTGCGATTTAACTACTGATGTGGCGTCTCGTGAACGTTTAAATTCGATAATTTTTCTATATAGAGAATAGAGAATTTTTTCTCGCCAAGTCTGATCATCCTCGTCAACGACCTCATGTAGGTCAATCACCGTCCATCACTTCACCCTCACCCCCGGACCACCGTCCGCGCTGGCGGCACCGTCTTCGATAAAGACGATCCCCGAGGCTTCGAGGGCCTTTTGAACCGCGTCCATTGTATTGGCATGCATCCCACCTTTGCCCGTCTCAAATCTGGAGATGGTCGCAGGCGTAACGCTTGCCATTTCGGCCAGGTCGCGGACCCCTATCTTGAGGGCCGCGCGGGCCATGCGAACTTGTTCCGGTGACAACATAAGTATAACCCTGTGCAAATTATATATAACAGTGTGTTGACATTAGTATAACGTGGTGCTAATTATATATCACAACGTGCAAATAAATCAACACACGGAGTGAGCCATGTTCAAGCACCTCAAATCCCCCGAAGCGAAGAAAGCCGCAGACGAGCGCGTGGCCGCATGCCTCAAGGCGATCAAGGCCGAGTGCGACGAGCAGCGCAAACGCAACAACGGTCTGACCGATGGCCAGCGCCATGCCTATCGCGATCATCGCGCGGGCAAGAAGGGCCGCTTCAACAACTCAAACTTTGGGATGGGGTTTTAGGAAATGCACAAAGCCATTCAAAACGCATTGAGACCTTCGGTCCGCCGGAGCATGTCGGACTGGCAACACCAGCGCCGCGTAATTGCCGACACCGCCGACCGTCACGAACACCAGGGCCGCACCATCGAAGCCCACGCCACCCGCTCCCAGGTCGCAGCCCTGGACTCCAGCATGGAAAGGATGAAGCCATGAGCACCGCCACAGTATCGAATATGTTACGCACAGTTTATGAACAAAGGGCGCATTACCTCACGGTATTGGATGAAGATGCAGAACGTGCAGATCAAAGCTATGCGGAAGCACAAAATGCATTTGAGAGGGCCTCAATCGAGACAAATTCGGACCTTCTTGCCAAGGTCGATTACCTACTTCACTTGATCCATACTGATCAAGATGTCGATATGGTGCAAAATGAAATCATCGAACAAATTGGTCATTTCTTGGCTAGGGAATTCACCAATAACGCAGAGGGATTGCATCATTTGGGGCGTGATATTCCTGCTGGATCGAAGCGTACCCCCGACACCCTCCATTAGCCCTCAATCGGCCTGTTGAGTTGGGCGAGGTGGAGAACCGAAAATTCGACTTCGGGGCATATATGCACCTCCACCCATCCCAACGGCTCATGAAGCTTCGCCCAGCGCCGCGCCATGGAGCGGCTTTCCTCGCGAGCGCGGGTTTCAAGACGGCACCGCTGTTTTTCCAACAGCTTTACTTCCATATGAATGCGCTCGTGACTTGTCCACTTTCTCTGAATGGCGAAAACACACCAAGGGCCGGTTCTGCTCTGCCATTTCGCGCGTACATAGTCTTCGCCGTGGGCCGCCGCCTCGACACCTTCCCATAGAGGCTGAAATACATAAGATACCTCTTCACATGACCGTCCACCCGCATAGTTGACGATTGCGCTCAAATCGTCTTTCGGTAATTCGCGCAGCAGTTTCACCAACCCAAGGACATGGCTCTCGCATTCGGCCAAAACTTTTTTCAAGTGCAAGGCAGCTTTATCAGCTTGCATGTCAACCTCCATGGACAACCATTGCTTGATGGTGCAGAATTTTTCAATGCAAAACCATGGCTAAATGAGGTGAAAAACCCATGGAGATGCGGCGATAAATGTACAGGAGAGCCCTATGAACAAGACGGACTTACCAAGTGGGCGACGGCTACCCGCTATGTCGGACGTTGATCGCGGACCGACGGATGCACGCGATTACACCATCGCCTTCGTTGTGTGGTGCATTGGTGCCTGGGGTCTATATGCCTTGATCGATTGGGCGAACACCTTGGAACCAGCTTGGCGCAGCCCGGTTGAATTTGCGGCCTATGGTCTTTGTGGGGTCTATATCCTGGCTCTCATTCCATTGAAGTATTATGTCACCCGCTTCTTTAACAATCACCCGGACAAACCCGCGTGATGTCCGGTCAGCCAGCCATGCAAAAAAACGTGTGGCTATGACCTGGCTCTTCCTAACCGCCATGGGCTGCTGGCTCGTATATTGGTTTACATCGGAGGGTGAAGACGGTCAGCCGACCATAGTTGCGTGGTGGGCCGTGGTGGTAGCTGCCATTACGCTGGGCATCATCGCAGTACGTTTTGCGTTTATGGAGCGGGGCGTCGATTTCTCAAATCAGCTTTTGCCCTTTAAGTCTGTCGGGCAGGGAACGATCTTCATCCCGCTGATCAACTTTTTCATTCTCATCGGCCCAATTGGCAATGCTGTTTTATGGGGTGCGTTGGGTTTGTGGTGCGCCAAAAAAGCCTTTAATGGAGGTTGGTGGCGTGGTGCCATCGTGATTCAAGAATTGAATGAACAAGATGCCATCACCCGCGAGGTCAAAGAAAAGAAAGAACGCAGGGATAAAGAAAACCTCGCACACATGCGTGGGGTATGGATTGCCGAAATTGGGCATGATTTTGGCCGTAATGTTGGCCGCTTGATGCGATGGATACGAAAACTGTTTTCGTGACCTACAACGACACAAACCGCCGAACCTGAGCCCGCAACGCTTCCTCACCATAAAGGCTCAAAACCCTGCGCTCTCTTTCATTGGAAAGGCGAAGCCATAAGCTCATCGCTTCGCTTTTCTGGGCTTCGCTCATCTTGGCTTTAACGTCTTCGAAAAGCTCTTGAACGTCCTGATCCTCAAGACATCCACCGGCGTGTCGACACTCCATCAACCAAGCCCACGCGTTCACATAGTCGGGGCGCCCATCAACCCCAACAGCGTACAGCAAAGCTAAGGTGTGTTGGGCCGTCGCATCCCCGATATAGGCGAGATCGCGGGCCAGTGGGAATGCTTCGCTGTATCGTCCATCCAGATAGGCGCGACGAAGGCGAGAGCGTCGTTCTTGTGCGAGAGGGGTTGGAGGCATGTCATTTTGCATGTCGGTTTCCAATTGATCGTTGCGATCCACTCAAGTAGGGTACGTTCGCTTCTGACTGCCAGGATCGGAGGCAGCGCGTGTGTCGAGTGGATCCGCCCGACACCAGGGGTATCACCCCCCTGACCGCCAGGATTGGAGGCGGCGTGTGCATCGGGTTGATCCGCCCGGTGCCAGGGGTCTTTTCCGCCCTCTATTTGCCCCGTATATTGCCGAAATCCGGCGCGCGATTTGGCGCGACCTCACCAGGGTTCCACCAGAACTCTTGACCATTTTCCTGATAGGCTTTCCGGCGCATCCGAGCGAACGAACGGGCGTGGTTGGGGTCGGCCTGGATTTGCAATTGGTTCCACAGAAGCCGATCAAACGCCAAGCCCGTGTACCACGTTTCCATCGGCGCATAGCGTTGCGTGAAGCGGATCAATTCGGCGGCGGCACCGGGGTCTTTACCGTCATAGACTTGGCGTACGTTGCCCGACGTGAGGCGCGTCACGTCCGAAACCAACCCCACCATGGGGCCGGAAATGGTTTCAGCCAGAGTTCCGTTTTTGCGCGACAAGCCCGCAGTTAAGAAGTCGCCAAAGATACCAAGCCCACCGCCTTGGGCGAACGCTTGGCCCCAAAATTCCGGGGTGTCCATCTGGCGCGGGTCGCGGCCTTTGGAAATATCTTTCAGCGCAATCACCCCCGCCCCCATCACCGTGAGGCCGGTCATCAGGGACGCCATGTACAAACCCTTGTCCCCCGTTGCCGTGGACAGGGCGCCGCGCATCATGTGGGTGTGCATGATCGTCAGCGGAAACGATTTGTACATCATGGTCGAGCGAACGAATTCACCCCAAAACGTACCCCGTTGGGTGTTGCCCGTGGCCATGGCGCGCGTTCTTGCATCGGGTGTTGGCACGGCGAAATCCGTTTCTTCGAGGATCATTTCGTGCAAACGCTGCGATGCTTCCTTGGCCAACGGATCATTGGCCGCCGCAATGCTTTCCGGCTGCATGAATTTCGCGCCTTTCAGGTCGGCCAAGTCGGCTTTGCGCGCCACGTCCCACAGCCCGGCATTGATGCCATAACGCTGAAAACCGTTGCGAAGTTCTTTGGGAAGTTCATCGAACCCTTTGCCCGCGTGGTCCGCCAGAAAGCCCAGGAACTCCAACCCAAAGGCATGGCGCCCCGCTTGGGTCATCGGGGTAAGGCCCGTCAAGCGATGGAAGGTGTTGGCAAGGTTCGCCGTCCACCCATCGCCAACGATGTCGTCTTGAAACCGCTTGGCGGCCAAGCCTTTTGATACCCAACTTTCTGCGATCAAGCCCGAGCGCACCGCAAAGGCTCTGTCAGCGCTATGTGCGGGGTTAAGCAGCGAAAAGTATCGGCGCAGCACTTTGGTGGCATCCATTCCATTCCATGCCGCAGTTTGCTGCATGAACTTCATATCCGTCACAGCCGACAGGGCGGCCCGGCGTAGCTGCGCAACGCTGAGCAGGTTGCGCGTTCCGCCAAACGTACGCGCCACCAGTTCGGACACAGGCGAATTAGAGCGGCCTGTCAAATGACCGTAGACCGCTTCGATCATGCCCGGGCCTAGACCTTGATCCTTGCCGCGCGCCACTTTGTCCTGTCGGGCTATATCTTGCAGATAGCGGATCGTCGCGTCCGGGTTTGGCCCTAGAATTTCCAGCGATGCAATATCCCGCGACATGGCGTGCACATGTCCGGTCAATAGGGCGTAGATATCCCCTGCGCCGAATGCATCGTTGTAGGCCAACCAGGATTCAGCGTCCTTAAACTGCAACGAACGCGGATCGCCCAAACGGTTCGCCAACTTGCGCGCACCGCCAACGCCCGGCGTCAGGGTGTTGAGGCCACCGGATGAGATCGTTTCCCAAATGGCGGTTAAGGCCTTGTCCAGTTGATCGCCCGCCAGAGTGACCCCGGTTTCCGGGTCACGCACTTCGATGTTGAGGCCACGCACCTGAGATACCCACTCTGTTTGTCCAACCTTGCGCACGCGCTTTTGGTCGTGGTGATTGGGCACAAACCAGTCCGACCGTTTATTGATATCGGCACCTGCCGCATTGGCCGCTTGGCGCGCCATCTCGGTGGTGTCTTCCCAGGCACGGGCACCGGCGCGGGCTGGTGTGTTACCGGTATTCTCGCCATACAGTTCGCGGATGAACTGCCGCACGCCCGCTTTGTCTTGAACAAAACCAACATATTTTGATCGATAGGCATCAAGTGCACTGGTCAGTTTACCGTGTAAGAGACCTTGCCAATGGTTCATTCGAAATTCGAAATTCGACCACGGGGCATACCCCCACATATCCTTGGTCAGCACGGATATCGCACCGGCAACCGCTCCCTTGGGGTGGCTGGCGACATTCAGGGTGATTTCTTGGGTTTTAAGGGCTTGGATCGCCCGTTGACGCTTCGCCAAGACCTTTTGCTCCATAAGCATTTTGGCCATACGTTCCGCTGCTGCACGCTCCGCTGCGCTCTGTGTCATGGTTTCCGCATAGCGTTCCTGCAACCGTTCGGTCATATCCGAAACCTGCTTGGCTTGTTCCTGGCTCATACGCCCGGAAAGCACCAGTCCGTCTAGGCAATCTGTGACAGCTACCATCTCAACAACACTCCGCATTAAAGCCGCGCACCTCATGCTGAGGTTGCGCAGCAATTGAAAACAAGGCACTTAGGGGGTGAAGAATGGTCTTCACGGGGGAAGAGGAATTCATCCAATGCCAATTTGGTTGGGGATCATTTTTGGTTTGATGATGGGGCTTGTCATTGGCGTCACAACAGTTGCCGTCGCCATGTCCAGTGGACACGGGGAATGGGTAACACCTGTTGTTATCGGCCCATCCATAGGTGCTTTCCTGGCGGCGATGGTTGGTGTCGGGGGTGCTATTTGGTCGCACAAGTCCGATGTGTTGGAACGCAAGAGAGAGAGGAAGGAGACTGCTCAAGCTGCCACGAAGAAGCTGATTTTGACGACACTTGATCTTTGTTCCATGACACACCTTCAGCTTCGTGAGCTTCGACGAATTGTGGAAAATGGTAAGGCTCAGCCAGTTATCCTGGAGAGCTTGCAGGAAGGTGTCATACGAGCGGCACAAGATGTCATGCGCATCGCAGACCATGACGATTTGCCCCCAAAGTTTTCCGCAATGGCGAAAAATCACTCTAGGGGGTATGCCGAACTTGATCTTCCAATCACATTTTCCGAAGAACACTTGGTGAGCGAAGCTGAAAAAGACAACATCGCTCAGATGCTGGTTATTTATGAAACCAATAATAAAATGCTTCGAGAAAATCTCAGTGTTTGGTGCAACTTTGCTGAAATAAATGATGTTTCGGATACACTTTTCGATGGGGTTGATGACCTTATTGAGCAAGTTTCCGGGACAGTTTTCCCTAATTTCAAGTTGTGACATTAGCCTCTCCCCATAATGCAGGCCTGAAACGCATTCGCCGCTTCAATGTCGGCATCCGCTTCATCCATCAATTCACGCGCTGAGCGCGCCCGGGCCACCACCTCTCCATCAACCTCAATCGATTCAACCGGCACCTCGAAATCACCACGCTCAGTAATGGTGCGATCGAGTTCCGTGAACATCATTTGATCTAGGTCCGGCCCGGCTTCGATGGCGGTATTGATGGTTTGCTCAGCATCACCAACCGGGCCGGCCTTCGCGTGGGGCTTCACCGGTTTCGCGGACAAGCGTTCTTGAGCCTGTTCTTCTAGGCCGTCACCAATGGTTTGGTGCACGGCTGCCGGTTCGTTGCTGGCGTCTGCGAGCCGTGCTACAATGCCCTCATCGGCGTCTATAACGCGGGAAACGGAGGGGCCTTGGTCTACTCGCCCGCCAGCCGACGAACCGGGGCCTTTGGGCTCCGGTTTCGTTTTGGGTCCAGCTTTACGATACGCCGTGGTGAAGGTCAGAACCTTTTTCTGCACGTCTTCATGCACATGCAACCAATCCCCATCGACAAGGGCACGGTATTCCACGCCAATCCGTCCCGTGGGGCCGATATCGGCCTTCACAATCTCACCCACGCGGATCACGTCCGGCACCAATTCCAGATCGCCGGGGCGCAACGGAATGGTGTCTGCCCGGTGAGTGTTCAGCGCATGGCGCACCCCGTCTTCATCCAGTTTGTGTACAGCGTGGGTTAAATCCACACTCGTGTCCGCACCGTCTTTGATCGCCTTGTTCAGATCTTCGGCACGGCCAACGGGGGTGCGTGAATGCCACAGGGCATCCAGTTTGCCTTTTTGACGGTTGGCGGGCCGGGGGCGTTCCGGGTCAATCACGCGTTCCGAAAATTCACGAATACGGGCCGCTTGGTTGGTGCGCAGTTCGTTCAGCGCGCGCCCCTCATAGGGTGTGCCGTACACCGCCGCCGCCGTGGCCTCATCCATGGCCCGCGCGTGGGTAATATCAAACTCAACCCCATCGGGGAGAGGGTTCGCATCCATCCCCGCTTGATGGGCTTCCAACACACGTTCCGCCGCGCGGGTGTCGGTATCGTGGGGCAAGCCCGATTTCCGCCACCGCGCCAACACCCCGTCGAACCCCTGGCCGAACCCTTCAACGACACCCCCCAGAAATGCTCCCCCGGCTGTTGCCATGGCAATATTTTCCAAGGCATCGCCCACCGAATAGGGACTGTTGATATCGGCTTTGAAGTCGAACACACGGGGTTGAATGGCGGCTTCCGATACCCCCCCTATCCCCCCCTCAATCGCAGCGGTGCGCCCCATGGCGGCAAGGCGCGCCGACAGGGTGGTGGTTGCCCCGCGCACCGCACCGGCGCCACCAAACAGCATGGAGGCAAGGTTCACCGGATCGGTCGCCAACGCCGCAACATCACCCGCCAACGCCCCGGCACCGGCGTGGCCAACGTCGACACCCTCAGCACGCGCATCGCGTAAGGTCTTGGCCTTTTTAGCAATGGACGCCATGAAATCATCACGGCTGCGCACTTTAAGGCCGGGGTGTTTCTTTTTCAGCTCCGATACTCGGGCTTCAAATTCCGACACCCGCGCGTCATACTCCATGTGCTGAGAACCCGTCCAATCGTGGCCGAACATGACGTTCGATAGCGGGTCAGCCGCCAATTCGATGGGGCTGGGGATCAGACGTTCACGCCCCATCCCTTCGGGGTTGTTCAGACGCTCACCCGTCACCTCTTCGATATGATCCAGGTAGCTGCCGTACTGTTCACGTAGCGCATTGGACCGGCTGACGGACAAGCTCTCGAAACGGGACGATTGCCACGCCTCATTAAATCGGTCCCAGCCGTCTTTGACGTTCGATGTTTTCTGGGGCGTGAAGTCGGCAACACCGCTTTCGCGCATGTGGCCTTGGGTGTCGCGTTCGGTTACCAGCATGTCACATTTCCCCCTGTTGTGTGACACGTCGCCATGCCGCACCTAGGTCCAGGGTGAAAGGTCCGCCATCCCCGCGCACCAACGGCACCCCATTGATCGAAACCCCATATCGACCGTTGCCCAGTGCGATAAACGTTCCGTATCTGCGGATGTGGTCGACGTCCGCCGGACCGCCCGTGCGCCTTCCCGGTGTGGGTAAATAGGCCTCGTCAATATCTGCGGATACCAGACCATCCAAAAGGTCCGTAAATTGATCCGACGTCATACCCGGCATCGGCGCGATGGTCTTGGGGTTGGTCCCGCCAAGACCGGGGCGGTCGTACTCGACAATCCCGCCCGTCACCATATCGATCGCCTGTTGAAGGCGGTCGCTGTTGGTCACTTTGGACACGTCCCCGGCATCTTTGGCCAGTTTCGCATAAGCGCTCATCACGGTGTCTCGCAGACCTTTCGAAAACTCCGGCGAGAAACCCGCCAAAGCCTGGGGTGGTAGCGCCGTGTTCATCGCATCCCGCAGCACGGTGTCATTGGTGGGGTTGAACTGAGGTTCCAACCGGCGCACATCCCAGCCTTCAAGAACGGTCATGGCGCGTTCGCTATTGCGCTGTGCAATGACGGCGGCATGTCCCGCCTCTGGCGGGAAGCCAGCCGCTTGCAACTCACGAAGGGCCGTGGGCCAATGCTTGCCCATGGTGGCTTGCAAACCGTCAAGCAAGGCTGTGCGCTCACTGCTGAGCGCTTCCTTGAAGCCACTGACCATCGTATTCCTGGCCTGATTGTCGAACAGGCGCGGCGACTTGATCCCCAATTCACCTTGGCGGCGCAAGGTCGCGTCCACCTGGGCGCTTTGAAGGTCTTCCGGGGTGGCGCCGTAGAGGCTTCCGCCGGGGGCTTGCTGTTGTTCGATGTCCTTGCGCACCCCCGTCGACACATAAGCCACGGGATCATCGGCCAAGGCCGTGTTGGCTTTTTCCAGTGTGCGCCCGATGGCCGTCCAGTCTTCATGGTCTTCGGCAAAGGCGTCTGAATGCGGATCGGGTTTAAGGGCATTGTGTGCGGCCCAGGCCTCCGCCGGGGGCATGTCCGCCAGTTCCTCAAAACTATCCCGGCGCGCACGGGCACGATCGATGCTATGCACGTATTTGTCCGCCGCCTCATCGCCAACAAGAGCGCGAATATTTTCTTCACCCTTCGGATCGGCGGCTTCACCGGCATCGATCCGGGCGAGATTGTTGCGCGCAATACGATCCGCTTCACCAGCGTTGCCGCGAAGTCGCTCATTATCCACCCTGCGCAAGCGGGCAAGGTCTTGGCGCATTTCACTCGCGAATTTGTCCCGGTGTTCTGGATTCATGCCATCCGGCACGGGGCCTGTGGCGAAGTCCTCAACCCACTGCTCTGCGGCATCAAGGCCTTTATCTTCAACAAGGCGCTCATTAAAACCAAGGCGCTCTTGGCGCATCACGTCAAATTGGAATCGCTGCACCAGACGGGCTTTGTCTTGAGGTGACAGGTCCGTGCGCGCATCCAGCGCAATCATGTATTTGCTGGTCGCTTCCGCCGCTTGGGTCACGGGCGTGCCGTCACCAAGGGCAATAGGCTTGCCATCGCTTGAAATCGCCATTTCGCCCCGGCGGGAAGCGTTTAGGGCATCCGTGCGGTGGCGCTCCATATTGTCAAACAGGGAAGCGTTCGCATTTGCAACACCCTGCGCATAGCTGCGCTTCAAAATCGGGCCAATATGGCGAAGCTGTTTCCGTTTAAGCTCATCTTGCCAAACCGGCTTTAGATGATCGGGCAGGTCATGCCCCGATTTGCTGAACACCGTTTTAGCGCTCTGCCTAAAGGTCTCCGGGTTATCAGCATGTTCCGCCGCAAGTTTGATAAATGCCTCTTCGGCGTTGTGGTCATACTCATTGAGCAATGCGGTTTCTGCCGCCTTACGCTCTTGCGCACCCTTGTCCAACAAGGAATTGCCCAAATCACCAATGGCCTGGGCCACCACCGCAGGCACACCACCTTGCACCCCCAATTGAGCGTAAGGCCGCACACCCCGGGTGATGTTGATGCGGGTCTTTTTCTGGTGATATTCGGGGACGCGTCGGTACATGGCTTAACCCTCTGACTGTAACTTTTGGGCAACAGGCCGCTTGGACATATAGGGGTCATCTTTAGGGAGTCCGCATGGTTGCGCATTGATTTCACGCATTAATGCCAGCAGCGGGTTGTCGTCATCCTGGCTTTCTGGGGCTTTCCACATACCCAAATGGTCGCCCAACTGCTTTAACGCCCGGTTAGCGCCGTTAGCGTTGAACTGCCAAACATGGCGGTCCCTTTCGTCGGTGGCTTGAACCATGCGCGGGCCTTCCCGAACCATCACAGGGGCACGCTGCAAGCACCGTTCAACAACCTCCATCAGGTTTGACAAAATGTAATCCTGGGTAATTTTTGTTCGTGCTGAACGTGCTGCCATGGCATCTGATATAGCGTTTGAAACTCTGGTTTTCCCTAGTAGTTCAGAGCCAATTTTATCAGCACTTTTTGCGCTATACCCCGCGCGAATTGCGGCCTGGGTAGCGTTCAAATCGATGAGATACTCTTCAACGAAATACTGCTGTTTCTCAGTCAGGTCAGACATTGCTTGGATTCCTACAATTGAAAGTGATCGTGTATGTGGCAGGGTCATTTCATCAAGCCGCCTCCACATAATCTTTACGTTTGGGTTTGGGGGGAACCTGTGCTCCGGTGCGTTCGGCCTCATCCTTCGCCGCTAGCCAAGCACTCAGTTCAGTCAGGTAAGGTGATTTCGGTAGGGCTGGATCTTCAGAACTGTTTTCATCTTCCCAGCACTCACCATTCAGCCAAGTTGCCGGGTGCTTGATGAACCGTTCTTCGATGTTGTCTCTGCGTACCTTGTCGGCATAGCCCCTCACACCGTTGGTCAGAGTTTCCAGCCCTGTTTTCTTGCGGGCAATGCTGAAGGCTTTACGCGCCTGTCCCTTGGCAACCTTCCTTGGATAGAGCGTCCACCATCCATCGAACTCATCATCGACACTTCTATGTTTTGAGCATGATTGAAGGTTTAATGATGGTTCATTGATGGTTTGGGTGGCGGTTTCGTCACCAGTACCCATGACGGTATCGCCACTGGTACAGGTGGCGGTTTCATCACCCGTGACGCTTTCGCCACCCGTGGCGATATTGCCACCAGTCGGCAGGGTGATTTGATACTTATTGACCCCACGGAATCCCTTGCCTGAAATTTTGATTTCTCCGGCCTTAATGAGTGCCTCAAGGTGACGAAAAATATTTCGGCGATCAACGTTCGCATACCTCGCCAAGCGCGAGATGGACGGCCAGCAAATGCCGTTATCGTCGGCATGGTCTGCCAGCGCCAACATGATGACCCGGCTTGTTCCAGACGACTTGGAGTTTTCCCAAACAGCATTGGTCCAAGCGAAGCTCATTGCGCACCCCCACCCTTGGCGACATTGCCGAACGTCATACGCTGCGCATCGAAATGAACATCAACAGCCTTTCCAGAGGGGCCATGTCGGTTCTTGGCAATGATGACTTCTGCCTTGCCGCGCTCGTCCTCCATTTGAACTTCCCAGGCGGCCAGACGGTCGAAATACCTTTCCTTGCTTTCGTCCAGGCGCTTCACGGGTTTCAGTTGCGCGGTGTAATACTCCGGACGGTACAGCATCACGATGGTGTCGGCGTCCTGTTCCAGGCTGCCGCTTTCGCGTAGATCTGACTTGCGCGGCCTGTGGTCCTCACGCTGGTCAACTTGGCGCGACAGCTGACTAAGGGCGATCACCGGCACATCCAATTCCTTGGCCAGCACCTTGAGGCTTCGGGAAATCTGCCCAACTTCGTTGACCCGTTGCCCGGCATAACGTTTGTCAGCCTGAATAAGTTGAAGGTAATCAATCACCAGCAGGCCCAGGCCATGCTTGCGTTTCACACGCAGGGCACGGCGGCGAATGTCGGCAACGCTGACCCCTGGGGCATCATCTACGAACAGGGGTAGGCCTTGCGCCGCTGTGGCGGCCTCCATGAGCGCGTTCCAGTCGTCAACCTCGCCGCGGCGTAAAACCTGGGCCGGGATGCCCGTGCTTTCTGAAAGGTTGCGCTTCGCCAATTGTGAGCCCGTCATTTCGAGGGAAACAAAATGAACAACCGCACCCTCTTTGCCGGAGGTCCGTTTGCGCAGGCGCACATTGTGAAGGGCGACGCCAAGGGCGTAAGCCGTCTTGCCCATGGACGTGCCGCCCGCCATGATGATGAAATCACCCGGCGCGAAACCGCCTAAAATGAGATCGACGTCAATCGTTCCCGTGGCGAGGCCGGTCATGCCGCCCCGCTTGCGGGCGTCCTGAATTTCCTCCAGGGCATCGGCCATGTAGTCGGACAAAGTTGCGACGTCGCCTGTGTGCCCCGGCTCCATATCCGTGAGCGCCGTCATGCCCGCTTCGGCATCCCCCATGAGTTCCTTGGCGGTCTTGTCTCCACCATCGTGGATGGACTGGATAAGGCCTTGTGCAAACCACAGCATTTCACGACGTTGCGCCGCGTCCTGGATGATGCGTCCGTATTCGCCCGCGTTGATGATGGTCACAGCACTTGCGGCCAATTCGGCCAAATACACCGGACCGCCAATAGCCTGCAAATCGTC
>Ga0209344_10000822_pt1 | contig 47113 bp, 44 predicted proteins | sample Cruoilmetagenom6_FD_187293 | JGI IMG/M metagenome (GOLD analysis project Ga0209344, IMG submission 187293) | Oil polluted marine microbial communities from Coal Oil Point, Santa Barbara, California, USA - Santa Barbara Oil Seep Sample 6 (SPAdes)... | ecosystem: Environmental > Aquatic > Marine... | reverse complement strand
GTCATTTTCTTAAGAATGGAGTTGAAGAAATTTAACCCTATTCTTAAGAAAATGACCGTTCATAAAGAGATTAAATAATATAAGTCATGGCAAAGAAATCAGTAGCATCGTTACAAACAGGTTCAAAGCGTTTAACCAAAGCAATAAAAATGGTTAAATCGCCTAAGACAGGATCTTATACATTTACTGAGTCAATCATGGCTCCAGAATTTGTAAATGACTGGTTGAACAAAAAATAACCAGCTTAAAATATTGAGATAAAGCCACTTTTTTACGAAGGTGGCTTTTCGTATTTTTGACTTTTACAGAAAATAACCTTTTCAAACTTTGTCAGAGTTGGCCAACCGATAACTGACAGCTGATAACCTTACAATGAGTCTATTTAAAAAAATATTTTCCAAAGAGAAAAAAGAAACACTTGACAAAGGCCTGGAAAAATCCAAAACTTCCTTTTTTGATAAACTGAGCAAAGCCGTTGCCGGAAAAAGCAAAGTTGATGATGATGTTTTAGATAATTTAGAGGAAATACTAGTTTCCAGTGATGTTGGAGTAAATACTACCCTTAAAATAATTGATAGAATAGAAGCACGTGTTTCCAAAGATAAATATTTGGGAACCGATGAACTCAACCAAATTCTTCGTGAAGAAATTGCAGGACTTTTAAGCGAAATAGATTCTGGAAATGCTACCGAGTTTGAAACACCCGAAAACAAAAAACCATATGTTATTATGGTTGTTGGCGTAAATGGTGTTGGAAAAACCACAACCATTGGTAAACTTGCATATCAATTTCAAAAAGCTGGGAAGAAAGTGGTTTTGGGCGCAGCAGATACCTTTCGAGCTGCAGCAATTGACCAATTGCAGATTTGGGCTGACCGAGCGGATGTTGCAATTGTAAAGCAAAGTATGGGCAGTGACCCTGCGAGTGTTGCTTTTGATACTTTACAAAGTGCTGTAAACCAAAATGCCGATGTGGTAATCATTGACACAGCGGGACGACTTCACAATAAAGTGAATTTAATGAACGAGCTCACAAAAGTAAAACGTGTGATGCAAAAGGTAGTTCCAGATGCACCACATGATGTGCTTTTGGTGTTGGATGGTTCCACTGGTCAAAATGCTTTTGAACAGGCCAAACAATTTACAGCTGCAACCGAAGTTACATCACTTGCTGTTACAAAACTTGACGGAACGGCAAAAGGCGGTGTAGTAATCGGTATTAGCGATCAATTTAAAATTCCTGTGAAATATATTGGTGTAGGCGAGGGGATGGAAGATCTTCAGGTCTTCAATAAATTTGAATTTGTAGATTCATTTTTTAAATAGATGGAAGACAAAGAACCCCAGAAAAAAGGCAAACTATATATGTATATTTTGTGGTCTATGGTTGGCTACATTGGAATACTAACGGGCTACCATTCTTTTAAAATTATTGAATATTTTATAAAACCCATTCCAAATCCATTGATGCCGTTGGATTTGTATAAATACATTGCTTTTCCTTACCTATCTATTATCCCTTTTCTTTTGGGGCTGCTCTTTTTAGGGATTTATTACATTAAGAAAGAATATGTTACAAAAGGATATACTATATTTTATGGCATTTTAATTCTCTTGTTGCATATTTTTCAGAACAGTCTTTTTGAGCTTTTTAATAGTTTTAATCCCTATGGCGGATAAAAAAAACGAATCCACGAATAAAATTTAAAATATTCATGGATTCGTGGGAACATTAAGATGTTGCTTTTATTCTTTTCTCTTTTTTCTCTTCTCTTTTATAACGTTTCTTTCAACCAACTAAAAAACTCACGTTGCCAAACCAGCGCATTCTGCGGTTGAAGCACCCAATGGTTTTCTTCTGGAAGATAGAGGAGTTTACTTTTTAAACCCTTCAATTGCGCTGCCTGAAATGCACCTAAACCTTGTTCAATTGGTACACGATAATCTTTTCCACCCTGAATAATCATAATAGGGGTGTCCCATTTATCCACATAAGTTGTAGGGTTGTATTCATTGTATGCTTTCTGGGCTTTTTCGTTATCCTTTTCCCAATAGGCTCCTCCCATATCGTAATTTACAAAGAATAATTCCTCTGTAGTTCCATACATAGCGCGGGTATCAAAAACTCCGTCGTGGGCAATAAAGGTTTTGAAACGGCCATTGTGATTTCCAGCTAACCAAAATACGGAATAACCACCAAAACTTGCCCCAATAGCCCCCAATCGGTTTTTATCTACATAAGGTTCTTTTGAAACATCATCTATTGCATCTAGATAATCCTGCATTGCGCCACCGCCCCAATCACCACTAATTGCTTCATTCCATTCCACACCGTGGCCGGGCATTCCACGGCGGTTTGGTGCAACAATAATGTAACCTTGGGAAGCCATTAATTGAAAATTCCAACGAGTTGAATAAAATTGAGACAAAGCAGATTGTGGTCCGCCCTGGGCATAAAGTAAGGTTGGGTATTTTTTGTTTTTATCGAAGTTTGGTGGAAGGATTACCCAAACCAACATTTGTTTATTGTCTTTGGTTGTAACCATTCTTTTTTCAACAGTTGGCAAATCCAGCTTTCCGTAGAATTCGTTGTTTACTTGGGTAAGTTGCTTAAACGTTTTGCTTTTCAGATCAAAAGAGAAAATTTCCGATGCGTGGTTCATGTCGGTACGTGTAACAATAAGCTGACCGTTATTTTCGGCAACAATGCCCGTAACGTCAAACTGTCCTTGGGAGAGTTGTTCTACTACTGGCATCTTTCGCGTTTTTCCTGGATGGTCCACTTTAAAAATCTGAACTGTTCCATCAACAGGAGCAGTGAAATAAATATCTTTATTGTTGCTGGCCCAAAGAAATCCGTTTACCGTACCATCCCATTGCGAAGTTAGGTTTTGTTTCACACCATTTTGAAGTACAATTATATCATTTTTGTCAGCTTCATAGCCGTCTGTCTTCATTTGGAGCCACGCCAGCGAACCTTCTTTTGAAAAGGCCGGCTGGGTATCGTAGCCTTTGTTTTCTTCAGTAATATTATCGGTTTTTTTATCGGACAAATTAAATTTATAAATATCTGTGTTGGTGCTAACGGCATATTCTGTACCTGCCAATTTTTTACTTACATAATAGATATTTTCGCCCTTTGGACCCCAAATATAATCCTCATCGCCACCAAATGGAGCCTGCGGAGTATAATAAGGCTGTAGGGGAGTAATGTCAGTCTCGACGCCAGTTTTTACATCTTTGTAAAAAACGTGATTGTAGCTACCATCGTTCCAAGTGTCCCAATGTCTATAATCCAAAGAAGTATAAACGTAGGCATCACTTTTAGGAAGATCACTATAAATATCTTTCCCTTTAACATCTTTCACCTGAACGGCTTTGTTCATCAAAAGATATTGTCCGTTTGGCGAAAGATTTTTATCGGTAACTTTAGTTTCTTCTTTTGAAATTTCGGTGAAATTACCACCACCAACTGGCATAGTGTAATACTTGGAATCAAAACTGTTTTCTTCCATATTTGGAATAGAAACTTTATAGTACAAATCTTTTCCGTCATCGGAAATTCCAATTGGGCTTACTTTTTTTACCTGCCATAGAAGCTCTGGCGTCATTGTATTTTGTGCAAACAAAAAGCCGGCGCACAGAAAGGCCAGCAGGAAAGTCATTTTTTTCATTTTATTTAATTTTTGAGAAGTGTAAAGTTACTTAAAAAAGTTCGCAGTAATTGTAATTTATGAACTTGGGTCTTCAACAAACTTAGACTGACAATTCGTTTATTTTTTGTGATTTGGAATTTGGGATTTGTTTATTTTTTTTAGTGGTATCTTTGCACCCCGATAACAAAAAATTTATATGCGTACCAAAACCTTAAAAAAGAACAAGATAAACGTTGTAACCCTTGGTTGCTCCAAAAATGTGTATGACAGTGAAGTCCTTATGGGGCAACTGCGTGCCAGCAACAAAGAAGTAGTGCACGAAGAGGAAGGAAACATTGTAGTTATAAACACTTGTGGTTTTATAAACAATGCGAAGGAAGAGAGCATCAATACCATTCTTGAATATGTTCAAAAGAAAGAAGATGGTTTGGTAGACAAGGTTTTTGTTACGGGTTGTCTTTCCGAAAGATATAAGCCGGATTTGCAAAAGGAAATCCCGAATGTGGATGAGTATTTTGGAACCACCGAGCTTCCCGGGCTTTTGAAAGCTTTGGGCGCCGATTACAAACATGAACTTATAGGCGAACGGGTTACAACCACTCCTAAGAACTACGCATATTTTAAAATTGCCGAAGGTTGCGACCGTCCGTGTTCGTTCTGCGCCATTCCAATTATGCGTGGAAAGCACCGAAGCACACCAATGGAAGATTTGGTAACGGAAGCCGAAAAACTTGCCGCAAAAGGGGTGAAGGAATTGATTTTGATTGCACAGGATTTAACCTATTACGGGTTGGATTTATATAAAAAAAGAAACCTTGCAGAGTTACTTCAAAAGCTCGTAAAGATTGAAGGTATTGAATGGATTCGTTTACATTATGCGTTCCCAACAGGTTTTCCGATGGATGTTTTGGAAGTGATGCGCAACGAACCGAAAATATGTAATTATTTAGATATTCCATTACAACATATTTCAGACCCAATTTTGAAATCCATGCGCCGCGGAACTACAAAAGCAAAGACCACAAAATTGTTGAAAGAATTTCGAGCTGCTGTCCCCGAAATGGCTATCAGAACAACATTAATTGTTGGATATCCTGGCGAAACGGAAGAGGATTTCCAAACTTTAAAACAATGGGTGAAGGAAATGCGCTTTGAGCGTTTGGGATGTTTTACGTACAGCCACGAAGAAAATACACACGCCTATAACTTGGAAGATGATGTGCCTGAAGACGTAAAGATGGATCGTGCCAACCAGATTATGGAAATCCAATCCCAGATTTCTTGGGAATTGAACCAAACAAAAATTGGTAAGGAATTTCGAGTGGTGATTGATAGAAAAGAAGGCGGCTACTTTGTTGGAAGAACCGAATTTGATAGCCCAGATGTGGATAATGAAGTTTTAATAAACGCCGAAGATGATTATCTTAGAACTGGCGAATTCTTCAATGTAAAAATTACTGCAGCGGAAGATTTTGATCTGTATGCAGAGGTTGTAAAATAATTTGTTGTTCAAAAGTGAACAAGATTTAGTTTTGTTCAGCCATTGGATTAGGTTATATCTAATTATTTAAAACGAAGCATGGTCTCGAGAATTTCATTGATCTGATTTCGTTTCTGCCTGGAAACTGGAATATCAGTATTATCGCTCATAATTAAACTACCCCCGTCCTGTTTTAAAATCCCTTTAACAAAGTTTGGATTTATAAGATGTGATTGATGAACCCTTATAAAATTATGTTCGGATAGTATATCATCTATTTCTTTAAGCGTGCGACTAATTAATGTTTTTGTCCCGTCCATAAAAAAAAAGTTTGTATAGTTATTATCGGATTGGCAACGTATTATATTTTTTATCTCCACAATGTTAAAGCCTATTCCCGTCGGGAGGGCAATTTTAGTACATTCCTTATTCGATTTTTCAAAGTTACTTTGAAACAACCGCCACTGTTCAGTGCTGATTTTCTTCCTTCTTTTTTCCCAATTGGCAAGGGCCGCGACTATATTTCGTTCCGAAATGGGTTTTAAGAGATAGTTGATTGCGCTGTAATTAAAGGCCCGAATTGCATATCGGTCATAAGCCGTTGTGAATATAATGTCAAAATCTATTGGCAAAAGCTTGTCTAACAATGCAAAACCATTAAGGTTGGGCATTTCAATATCCAAGAAAAGCAAGTCCGGCGAATTGTTCTGAATATATAAAAGTCCCTCTATTGGGTTGGTGAAAATACCCATTATTTCATAATCTGAATGCACTCTTTTTATAAGATTAGACAGAACCTCTGTACAATGTGCTTCGTCGTCTATAATGATTACTTTGGTCATTTTATGTATAAAAATAGGTTAGTACAACTTTTGTTCCCAAGGGTTTGTTTTCACTTTCCATATCTATAATTTCAAGTTTTATGGATATTTCATTTGAATGATTGAACAATGCCAATCGTTCCCTAGTAATCTCCAACCCCATGGATTTATGCATTTTATTTTTCGGGCTGCTTGCTTTTCTGCCGATGCCGTTATCTTCAATTATTATTTTTAAAACATCGCTCGTATCAAATATAATCTTCAGGAATTTTTGGCGGTTTTGGCTCGGGCTGAGCCCGTGCCAAATGGCGTTCTCTACAAAGGGTTGAAGTAAAAGGGGCGGTATGTTGAATTGTGAGAGCTCTTCGAGTGAGGTTACATCAATTGTATAGTTGAAGGTATTGCCCATTCTATTTTTTTCCAATGAAAGATAAAGTTTTATTATTTCAAGTTCTTCTTCCACCGAAATAATTTCTCGATTGCTATTGTAAAGGATACTACGTAGCAAGGTTGAAAAATCATCTAAATACATAACAGCATCCTCATTGCGCGAAGTCATGATTAAATGCTTGATGGAATTGAGACTATTGAAAAGAAAATGAGGGTTCATTTGCGATCGAAGGGCAAGCATTTCCATTTCCTGTAGTTTTTGGGTAAATGATTTTTTTATCTGTTCTGCTTTTTCCTTTTCCATTTTAGAATAAAGCAAAATGAGTTCCTGGGTTTTTTCATTTATCTTTTTATCCAGTTCAATACGCATATTTTCTTGCAAGAGCTGGTTTTTTTGAAGTTGTTCAATAAGGTTTTGGCTTGTTGTTTCCTTTTCCCTTTGTAGCAGGAAAATATTTTCACCCAAAGCAAATGCAAAACAGAAAACTTCGGCTATTAAGCCTGCCTGAAAAGTTATTGTGGTAGCGTAAGGAAAATTAAAAATGCTCTCGGGATGATTAGCGATATTGGACAACATAACATAAAAAGATAGAACCGCGCCAATAAAGAAGAAACTATGGCCCACTACAAAATACTTCAACAAAGGATGCTTCACTTTATAAATTATCCAAATAAGCATTACCAAATTTAGAGGCAACACTATGAACCTTACTATAGCAAGTATCTCACTAGAAATTTTAGAGTCTTTCCCAACTATTAAGTATATGTATATGGCTAAGCCGTATAGCAGACAGAACCTTCCAAAATAAATAAGTGCTTTAGTGAGAGGTTGGTTATACTTTTTAATTTCTAATAAATTGATTATAAAAAATATGTAAAAGCCAATAAATAAAAATTGCGATGTCTCGGACACGGCACTGAACCTATATGGTAAATAGAGAAAGATATTGCCAACGCTTAAAGTTGTACTCCTCAAGACTGCAAAAGCGAATACTATTTGAAAGAATATGTAGGCCAGATAATAAGCATAAAGTTTTTGATGTGTCCGCAACCAGAAAACTAAGCCAAATATAAAAATGGTAAATAAGGAAAGTATATAAAAAACCATAAACGCGACCGAATGTTTTTCAGATTCGACATAGTTTTTGGCAAACTCTAAATAATAGACTTTTGTATATAGTGAGACATTTCCATTTTTTATTTTCTTGATACTGTGGACCCTTATGAAAACTTGCGATTTTTGGGAAGGTGGCAGCACAAGTTCCGTGATATAAAATTCTTTCTGATTACTGCGTTTCTGAAGAGGAACCAAAAAACCATTCTTAAATATTTTGAGCCCCTTATTTGTTTGGTGATAGATAGAGGCGTAATCATGTGCTGTAAAGCAATAAATAGAAAGGGTGTTATTTGTTCTGTTTTCAAGTTCAAATTTTATCCATGTGGCGGTTTCGGGTTCATTTTCGAAAGTCGCATCATAAAGTTTCCAATTATTTGTAGATTCAACTTCCCTAAATGTTGTTTCAAGAGAAGTACGTAGTGCTTTTACTTCGGGATTATTGAATAAATCCAAGGCTCCCACAATAGAATCGGCTGCTATCTGTGCAGAAAGCTGCAATAGATTTCCTAAGACAATGAAGACTATTAAAAAAGATTTTTTCATCAATTCGCTAAAATACCATACTATTTTCAAAGGTTTTTAAAATTTTAGTATTTGGTGGCTTTAATTGAGAAATTGGTAGCGTTATCTGCTTTTTCCAAATACTAACTCACCACTGTCATATGCTAAGTGGATGTTTTTTGTAATGCCATTGATGACTAGGTTTGTGCCAAGAATATTTAAACACTTTAAAATAATTGAAAAAATTTAATTATGAAAAAACTATTGAAAAACCCTACAGAATGGCTAAGATTTTTAGTGTTATGTTCACTTGCGTTGATAGCGGTATCCTGCTCCAGCGACGACCCTGTTGAACAACCCATAAACGTGGATCCAATTCAATTGGATTGCGACTATTTTATAGAAAATAGAACATTGGTCGATAATCCAGATGCTCCCATAGATTACATTGTAAGCTGTGTTTCACAGGTAAGAGCCAATCTTACCATAGAACCAGGCGTTGTCATTGCTTTTACGCCAGATTCTGGACTTAATTTTAGAGAAACCGTATCGTCCATCAATGCCGTGGGAACCGCAAATAAGCCGATTGTTTTTACAGGAACCCAACCCACACGCGGTTCGTGGCGTGGACTTATTATTTATAGCGGCAATACTTCCAATATTATGGAACATGTAACAGTTAGTTATGGCGGTGGGCAAGCATTTAACAGCAATGGCGACCGAGGTAATATTATTGTGTATGCGGACGGAGCTTTAACCCTAAAAAATTGTACTATAACAAATAGTCAAACCTCCGGCTTAAATGCAGTATATAGCAATACAAGCCTCATACTAGAAAATAATATTTTTAATGGCAATGCCAATCCATTACTCATAAATACGGTATATGCAACACAAACTTCGGCAACGGATAATTATACGGGAAACGATATGGACAGGGTATTACTATACAATTATTCCGCTGAATTTGAAAACTCAAGCGTATGGAAAAAAATAAATGTACCCTACCGGGTGCTCAATACCGGAATTAGTGGAGTAAATGTGCAAGGCGAGTTGACCATTGAACCAGGAGTAACCATAGAAATGTCGCCAGGAACCGAAATAAATATTCGAGACACAGGGGGAATAAAAATTGTAGGCAATGCCGCCAACCCCATAACCATTAAAGGAGCATCCAATACGCCGGGTGCTTGGTTGGGAATTAAGATAGACGGCACCAACCTGATGAACGAAATCGCATTTGCCACCATAGCTAATGCCGGAGAGGATCCTAGTACCAACAGAGGCGCAATTGATCTCTGGTACAACGCTAAACTAAACATACACGACACTGAATTTAAGGATCTTGCCTCCTGTGGTGTTTATGGTAGATTACTTAGCGGGCAAAATTCAAACCCTAATTATTCCTCTGCAAACTTATCTTTTATCAACACACCTTGTACCGAACTTTTTGAGAATTAATATTTTAAAGAATTTACATAATAAATTAGCCAAATTTTATTTGAACCTTTCCATCATAATCATATTGACGGAAAGGTTTTTTATTGAAATAATACCGGCTACAAAAAATTTGGTACTGAATAGTTACCTTTGAGGAATTTTGAAACAAAAACTTGAAACAACTTCTAATCATCGGCCACATTTTTCCAGAACCTAGCACCACTGCGGCGGGAAATAGGATGATGCAGTTGATTGAATTGTTTCAGGAGGAAAAGTACAAAATTACATTTGCCAGTACGGCAAGCATTTCTGAAAAAACTATCAATCTTGAAAAACGAGATATTTCAGTGAAAAGCATAAAGCTGAATGATCCTTCTTTTGATGATTTCATTAAAGAATTAAATCCCAAAATAGTCGTTTTTGACCGTTACATTACCGAAGAACAATTTGGCTGGCGAATTTCTGAATTCAGTCCTGACATTTTAAAAATTCTCGATACCGAAGATTTACATTTCCTGCGAAAAGCGAGGGAAGAGGCAGTTAAAATGGGCAATTCTGTTTTCGAAGCAAATCTTTTTTCAGATACTACAAAACGTGAATTGGCGAGTATATTACGTTGCGACCTTTCGCTTATTATTTCGGAATATGAAATGAAATTACTTCAAAACAGGTTTAAAATTCCTTCAGAAATACTTTATTATCTACCTTTTTTAGTTGAAACGGTATCGGAAGAAACTAAAATTCCTTCTTTTGAAGAACGTAAAAACTTTCTTGCCATCGGCAATCTATTACATGCCCCTAATGTAGATTCGGTTCTTCAGTTAAAAGAAATTTGGCCTACAATCAAAAAACAACTCCCTGAAGCTGAACTGCATATTTATGGAGCTTATGCACCGCAACAGGTACTTCAACTTAATAATAAAAATGCAGGTTTCATCATTAAAGGTTGGGCAGAAAATATAGATACTGTGATGAAAAACTATTGCGTACAATTGGCTCCGCTTCGCTTTGGAGCAGGTTTAAAAGGAAAACTTTTAGACGCGATGCGTTGTGGTTTACCATCAGTAACTACCGAAATTGGCGCAGAAGGAATGTTTGGAAATTTTCCTTTTGGAGGAACAATTACTACTTCAAAAGAAGAATTTATAAATACTTCCCTAAAATTATATTCCGAAGAAAATCTTTGGAAAGATTTACAACAAATCGGTTTCAATATCATTGAAAAACGTTTTCAGAAAAACCTTTTTTCCGAAGATTTTAAAAAACACCTTCGTACACTTTCAGCGAATCTTGTGAAACACCGACAAGAAAACTTCATTGGGCAGATACTCCAGCATCACACCTTGCAAAGCACTAAGTATTTGAGTAAATGGATTGCCGAGAAAAACGCGAAGTAGTATCTATTCTAAAAGCACAAAATCAATTTTGTGCACTAGCTTGCTCTCTCTGTAATTGCTGCATAATAGCCGAGCTTTCTGCCTGTTTTCCCTGTCCTTCGTAAACTAACGCCAATAGATAACGATATTCACCATTTTGCGGATATATTTTTAATGCTGCTTTTATGGCTTTTTCGGCTTGGTTCCAATCCTTGTTTTGGTAATAATAGGTAGCCAAATTATAACTGGAGCGCGTATCTTTTGGATCTAAAGCAATTGCTTTTTTTAAATCTGCTACCCCTAAAGCGTCTTTTTTCACTTCAAAATTAAGCAAAGCTCTCAAAAAATATGCTCTACCTGAGCTTGGGTCTTTTTTTATAAGTGTGTTCAAGGTTTTAAAAGCAGCTTCCGTTTCCCCATTCATGCTATAAGCGGTGGCTAGATTTGTATAGAGAGGCAAGAGTAGGCTATCTTTTTTCAATGCCATTTGGTACTGTTTTATGGCGCTCTGCACATCATTGTTTTGAAGGAAATAATCACCGAGCTGCATTCTTCCTATAGAAAAATCCGCATTGGTATAAAGCATGGTTCTCAATTCTTCCTGTGCCTTTTTCAGCGCATTTTGATCAAGATTTTGAAGTTGTTCGCTAGGCAAACCATTCAATATTTCCGCAGTAGCTATGCGAACCAAACGTGAAGTGTCGTTAATATGTTCCATTGCAATCGAAACGCGATCTGCTGGATTCAAATCTCTAAACTTCATCAACGCATTGTATCTTACCAATGGCGAAGCATCTTTTAGGGAATTTAAAATAGGGGTGAATTGTTCTAAAGTTGTAATTTCCATATTGTTAATCACTGATGCACGCGCAATAGCAGGATATTTTAAATCTAAAATAAAAGCATCCAACTTTTTCCGTTCATCAATGCTCATCCCGCTTTTAGTACTCAACAACAAACCGTCAGAAAAATGATCTGCTCTTTTATCACCATACCATTCCTTAACCTTACCTGCTGCCCAGGCGTTGCTTTTGTCCTTGTGGCATTCCGTGCATGCATTTGGTGTGCCATAAAGCTCACTTTGGTCTGGCCTCGGAACCCGAAAACTATGATCTCTTCTAAAGTCAATGCCCATATATTTTTTACCCGTCATATGGCAATTCACACATTGTGAACTTTCAGAGCCTACTGGATGAAAATGATGCGAAGGTTCATTATACTTTGGTGCGTGGCATTGCAAGCACAAATTGTTTCCTTGCTTTTTAAGTTTTAAGGTATGCACATTATGACAGTCTGCACACTTCACATCATTATGATACATCACGCTTTGCAAAAATGAACCGTACACATAAACTTCATTGTCTATTTGCCCATCACCGTGATAATTTACAGTGTCTAAAACCTGCAAATGATATTGATTTTCAAAATATTCACCAGGTACTAAATTTTCGGTCAGTTTGGAGCGTCTGGAATGACAAGGGGCACACATATTTAGTTGGTCAAATTGTGTTTTCCCTTTTATAATGTAAGTATCTTTTATGTTTAAAGTGTCCATACCATTATTCGCCCAAAAAACATGTTTTTCAGCAGGTCCGTGGCAACTTTCGCAGCTTACATTTATAGAGGCATAAGTGGTTTTAAAAGAATCACTTTCAACGGAATAATTCTTCTTTAAATTAGTTGAGTGGCATTCAGCACACATCGTGTTCCAGTTTTGGGAGCTCTCCGTCCAGTGCATCCAATCGTGCGGATCCATTTGGTCACCGTCGTATTGATGGTACCATTTTTTCTTATCTACATCCCAAGTAACACGAAGCACTTGCTTTCTGCCTTTGTCAAAATCTACCAAATACTGCTGTAAAGGATATACACCAAAAGTGTAACCAATAATATATTCCTTTTCAGAGCCATCAATTTCTTTAATTTGCACCGAGAAGCTATTGTTCTTTTTCGTAAAAAAATACGAAACCCCATCCAGGGTTGTTTTCACATCATTAAAATCACCAAGAACGGTGGAATCATTCGCAACTTCCATTGCCAGATCGTGGTCTGAACCTTTCCAGGATTCATAAACCGTTTTGTGGCATTGCATACATTGTGCATCGCCCACGTACCCGTCTTCATGTACAGATTTAAAATCTGCAATATCTGTATAGGAATCGTTTTTACACGCTGAAAAGATTAATATAAAAAAAAGTAAATAGAAGTTGGCCTGCATAAAAATGAAGCTATGAGCTTTTAGGCGACTAAGATAAAATTTAATTGCAACTCTGTTTTGAAAAGATGTGATAATTCTGAAATCAATAATACGTAAGCGTTGCTTTTGATATTTTTGATAAAATAAACCTTAAATTGAAAAAAATGAAAAGCAAGAACCCTCTTGTTTGGTTTGAAATTTATATTGACACCCTAGAAAGAGCCCAAAAAAATTTTATGAAAAATACTCAATATCAAGCTAAGCGGACTTCCCATGCCTGACTCTCAGGTGGTGATCCTGACATGAAAATGCTGGCATCACCAATGGAAATGGAGGGTGAAGGCGCTGCCGGTGCTTTAGTTAATATGGAAGGCGTTAAGGCAGGCGGAAATTCCACATTGTTTTATTTTAGTAGTGAAGATTGCAGTATCGAGCAGGCTAGAATTGAAGGCGCTGGAGGAAAATTGATCCAGCCCAAACAGTCTATCGGCGAATATGGTTTTATGGTGATGGGTAGTGATACAAAAGGGAATATATTTGGTATTCATTCGCAATTTTAAATACGCTGCATGTTAAGTAGACATCTACATTTTCAGTATGTAGAAAATTTTCGGTTATCAGTTTTTGGGTTATGGTTTTAAGTTTGAAGAATAGGTTGCCTATTGTACCGTGCCTCGCTGCAGTACTGCTTCAAAAGTCTCTCCAGAACGATAACTTACGGCCTTTCCCGGAACATCAGCAAATAAACGAAACCGTTTCGACTTTAATTTTACAGTGCTTCCGTCAACTGCTTCCACGCGATAGATGGCAAAGCCAATTAAGGCCTTCTTTCTACTGTTTGAGGGTACGCAGTCCACAATCTTTCCCGTAACTGTAGCACCTTTGCGAATGATGATCCTGTTGTCTGCAACTACATCTTCATTACAAGTGAGCCGAATAAAAGTTCCGTCACGTTCTTTTTCCTCAGAACTTAAATCTTCCTGTAATGTAACAAGAATTGATTTTCCAGCAGGAACCTCCGCAGGGGTTTGTGAAATCGTGCGCTTTTCCTCTATGCTTTCACTACTCTGGCTTCGTTCGGGCGTATTCGTTGATTTATTTTCGGATGGGGCTTTTACAATTTTTTTTACGTTGTTTTTCTTTTCTTTGGGTTTTGCATTTTCCTTTGGGGGATCAGCAATACGCTGGTACATCTCGCTCGGTGACTCATCAAAATTACCTGTAGTTTGTTTTACGTCATCCTGCGGCGTTTCCTCTACAGGATCTGCCCAACTAACAGCAACAGGGGTTTCAGGTATTTCTTCCGCTTTGCTGCTATCAGAACCTCCACTCCAAATCAATAGGATCATACACAATAGCACCGAGACACCAAGAATAAGGTAAGGCCTATTTATTTTGCTAAAAGGGGGAACTTTGAACCTTCCCGCTGTGGGAACTCTGAATCTTCCCGAGATTGACTTTGCACGGGATAAAATTTTGCTGACTGAGATAATTTCATTTTCTTTTTCTGGCTCTGTGAACACCTGTGACGCTTGAAGCACTTTAGTAAGTGTGGCATGATCGAGCAACGTACCATCCAGACATTTCTCAATAGCGTATTTCATTTCTCGGGCTGACTGGTATCTCTTGTTCGGGTTTCGCTGAAGCGCTTTAAAGATTATCTTCTCAAAGGAATCAGGAACCGTAGGATTTTCCCGTAAGATAGATTCCGGCTGTTTTTCTAGCTTGTCCTTCATCAATTGATAATCGGTGTCACTGTGAAAAGGTGTGATACCGCAAAGCATTTCGTACAAAATATTGCCTACAGCATATACGTCTGTTCGCTCATCACCTTCGTGACCCTGTATTTGTTCTGGAGCCATATACTCTAATGTACCTACAGATTTACCGTGGCTGGTAATACGCTGTACGTTACGCATCCTCGCAATACCGAAGTCCATGATCTTTACTTCGCCATCTTCATTAATCATCACATTCGCAGGTTTAATATCACGGTGAATGATTCCCTTACGGTGTGCATGGTGCAACCCATCAAGCATTTGCACTGCAATACTGGCGGCGAGCTGATGTGTAATTTTTTTATGGACAAAAAGCCAGTCTTCGAGGGTCTTTCCTTCCACATATTCCATAACCATCCAATACGTATCTTCTTTAGGAATGAAAGAATAAAGATGGGTTACATTAGGATGATTTAGTTTAGCTAGTGCAAGTGCCTCTGCCTGGAAACGTTCTCCTAGGCTCTCTTCTAATGCTCCTGTATTTCGGTGAAGTTGTTTTATGGCGACCAATCTGTCAATCATGGTATCTTTTGCGAGATAAACCATTCCCATTCCGCCTTCGCCAAGTTTTTGGATAATTTCATATTGACTACCTAGTCCGCTCATTGTATTAGATTTTGTTCTTTTGTCATCGATGGAACCGATTGAACCATCGGTGAAATAGCTATCAGCAAAGCGGAGAAGTTGTCAGAAGCATTACGGGAAGTTGCGGCCAAACTGAGACATTCCAACACAAATTCAGGTCGTTTCATTAAAAGCAAGTCTTTTATATCTTCGTCACTGAGCACATCATAAATCCCATCGGAGCATATAAACAAACGATCGCCTTCACATATCGCCCACCCATCAGACGAAATCTGGGGTTCTATTGTTGGTGTGGTGCCCAATGCTTGCAATAAAACATTTTTCATTGGATGATTATCACGTTCTTTTTCTGTAATCTCCCCACTTTCATACATTTGATTGACTAAGGTGTGGTCTTTGCTCAATTGCATTAGGGTGCCATTTCGTAATAAGTAAGCACGACTATCACCAATGTGTCCGATATAACAAACATTCTGCTCAATAATCACCGAAGTGGCTGTGGTACCCATTCCCTTCTGTTCGGAATTTGAATTACCGGCCCCAACAATCTGTTGATGCGCCTCCATAAATGCATTGTAAAGTAGTTTTTCTGGCGATTGCTGTTTCCAATTTTTCAGGCAGTAGTCAACCAACAGATCACACGCCATCTTGCTGGCCACTTCACCCGCATTATGCCCTCCCATACCATCTGCAACTACAGCAATAAGATTATGCTTGTCATTTTCTGGAAAAGAAAAAGCGATGGAGTCTTCGTTGTGGTCACGTACCGGACCTGTTTCTGAAACGGCATAGACTGCACAAAAGTTCCCTTTACTGCTAGGACTATTCTTAGTTGAATCAGCTGCCTTATTCTTCTTTTTTGAAAATAAAAATCCCATACTTAGTGTTGTTAAGTGCTGTGCTACTGTCTTCCACCAGTTTTACGAATATAACTGGTGGAAAAGCGACAGTAATCATTTAAAAATTATTGGTTGAAAAAAAGATTGCTATTTAATTACTTGCTGACGGCCCATTAACTCCATTACGTACTTAATTGGAACGGCAAAACTAATCGAGGTGCCTGGCTCCCATTTACCTGCGCTATAAACACCCACTACGCGCCCCTTTTCATCAAACATAGGACCACCACTATTGCCGCCACCAGTAGAATTGATAGTAAGTTGATAATAGTCACCGAAGGTAGATTGATAATCATCAATCTTGCTGTTTTTTTCGGAACCACGTACCATTCGTCCAACGTTTCCATTGCTAACAGTGGGAACGGGAACTGATGTAATTTCTGCATTGGTATTAAATACATCTTGGGAACGCTTTAGTACAAGTTGCACTGGTGCAATACCAGGATATCCCATAACAATTGCAGGATCGCCTGGCTGGATTTCCTCATAACTGTCAAAAAGTTCCACTTTTGGTAAAGCCTCAGGCAAATCAATTTTAATCATAGCTACATCGTGTGTAGAAGAGATACGGACAATCTTCGCCGGGGTCCTTTGCGAGTTATTGGCAAAAGTTACGTCAAGATATGTATTTACACCTGTGTATCTTTTATCGTTTCCAGGAACCCATTCGCCAACCATTTCCTGTGTAACGGTTTTATCCCATGCCGGCGCGTATTGTCCGTTCTGATTAGGCTCTACAAGAACACCGGGAAAAGCATATTGCTGAAACTGAAAACTTGTAAGCCAATTGGATGCCACGTGTCTATTTGTAGCTATAAAACCTCGTTCGTCCACAACAAAGCCGCTGCCACTTCCAGCGCTGGCAATAAGATCAAGTTCTATACCATCATAATTACCAAGCGCCTTGAGGTAGTCACCTTTTGTTACTAACAATGGCACGATTGCTCCTTGTGAATTTTGACTATAGGCAGCACGGTATCCAATAATCTGTTTATCCTGAAAAACAGGATAATAAACATGATACATTTCCTCGCTAGATGCTGTATTTGTAAGTTTCCAGGCCATCTCTATATATATCACTTTCTCTTGATTGGCCTTTGCTATTTCGGTTGGAGTAAAGGTGGTTTTAGGATCCTTCACATGAACGATTTCCTTTACTTTTTGATTTTTAAACAACAAATAGCCGCCTGTTGAAACTAGCAGCAAGACTGCTATTATTGTAATCACGAGACCGGTCTTACTTTTCTTTTCAGATTCGCGGATCATGTGCTGCATGGTGTTCTTGCCAATACCTTCTTTTACGGGTGGGGTTTTTTCTGAAGTGGCCTTTGGCAAATCAGTCGCCGTGTGCATCTTTGTTTCTTTCGCTATGATTGGATCTATGACGCGTGTTTTTTTGATATGCGACTGTGGGCGTGGATCAAGATCAAATTCAAAGGAAGGGCCTTCCTTCCCAAGCTTTACGATGTCTCCAGCAAAAAGCTCGGTTCTGCCCGTAGTAAGTACATCATTTACAAATGTTCCGTTTTTGCTCTGGCTGTCATAGATGAAAAAACGCTCAGGATTTGTACTATCCTGAATAATGCGGCAATGATCGCGACTGATGGTATCTTCCTTAACAGGGTCGAAGCTTACATTGTTCTCCAATCCGCGACCTATACGAATTTCAGGAGTGCTTGCAACTGAAAATTTTTCCACTTGCCCTTTTTTGGAGCCTGCGATGTGACGAATTAACAAGGAAATTTTTTGCTCACTCATTGTGTTTGATTTAATTGGTTAAAATTAATTAGTGAAAAAGCGGATAATGATGTTTAATTAGTGCCACTTTACAATCATTCATCGGAGAATTGGAAAAATGTCATCACTCAAATAGAATTTATTTTCAAATTATATGATACGGACTGTTACCAAGCGTTATTCTAAGTTACAATTCGTACCCTTTCTTCTTATTTTAAGCGAAATATACCAGGCAGATTTCAGAAGCGCCACCAATTATTACATAAACCTCGAACAAAACAGAATGAAAGCCACAAAGTTTTCCCCTCCCGAAGATGTCAGTTTTTTAGGCAGCTATAAATTGAAATTGTGAAGTATTTTTAAAACCACATTTTTAAGTAGCCTTTGCAATCGCTGGTGAAAGTAGTTATGGCAGGGGTGCGGAAATACTGGGTTTTTGTTTTATATTTGAAATTAAACAATTAAAGATATAATGCCGTTATATACAATTGTTACATTTATCCGAATGTTGTTAATTGAAAAACCGCAATTTCAAAATATGAATAAGAGATGAATTCAATTGATGGTGATTTCAGCAATATGGATATTGGAAAATGGTTCCGAAATAAAGGGTTTGAAAAAATTGAATTTAATGAGGAAAAGGAATATATAAGTACTCAATGGGTTGTTGAAGCCATTAGTTTTAAATTGATAAAAGTTGAAAACTTTGATACGTTTATTAAAAGTGCCTTTGGCGGATCGATTTTGGTTTTTGAGTGCAAGATAGAAGATGACAATATAAAATATAACTGTTATGCTCCCATTTGGCTTTTTGGAATTTGGACAATTAAATTGAAGTTCAAAAAACAAGCCAGCTACTTATTCAAATATCTTAAAGAAGGGCATAAGATAAAAGAAGAATTTGATCAATATATCCAAAGTGCTCCCCAGAGAAAACAGCGCTTTTAGGCCAAACGTTATTTATCACTCAAAAAAAAAACAAACACCGTCACTCAGGAGTGACGGTGTTTGTTTTTAATACCTCTTTTAGAAACCTATCTTTTAATAAAGCGTTGTGTCTTTAAAGAGTTGTTGTCGTGAATTTTAAGCAGGTAATTTCCTGTTGCCAAATTAGAAACGTCAATAGCGTTTAATTCTACTTTAGCTTCCATCACTTTTTTCCCTTGAATGTCAAAAATTGAATATGCTGGGTTTGTAAAATCGGTTAAATTGCCAAGATTTAAAACGCCTTGCGTCGGATTGGGATAAAGAATAAGATTGTTAACAAGATTTTCATCTATACCGATGACCGTTCCGCCTTCTACTACAGAAATTACTTGATCAACTGCTACATTTTCTAGTATATCTACAATCCCTGAAGGCCAAGTAATGGTAAGGGTTGTAATTTCGGTATCTTGACCTAGCCCAAAATGGGTGTTAAGGGTGCTCATGTATTTAAAACCTTCGCCACTGCGCACTTCCCGAATTTGGGTTCCTAAGGTTGAGGTGATGGCAACGCGGGCTCCAATACCATTAATATTACTTTCCACACCAATGGTGTTAATGGTTATCCAATGGTTTGCGTTTGTATCATTATAATAAATATTTCCGCCCGTAAAGGAATCGATAAATCCATCATTGTTTAAATCGGCTAAGGAGCCGTTGTTGTTTGGCAAGGCGAAGGGAATCAACGAGAAGGTCAAGTCTCCGTTATTCAAAAGAATATTTCCATTGGATAAAATATCAGTATAGCCATCGTTATTGAAATCATAGGTGCAATTTTCAATACCCGTAGTAGTTAAAGCATGTATTCCCGTGGAAGCAGAAATATCCGTAAAGGTTCCGTCGCCATTATTTCTATTTAACTTATGTGTGAAACTACCGGAACTACTTCCTATAAATACATCCAAATGGCCATCGTTATCAAAATCGGCCCAAGCGGAAGACCAGGTTTGCATATTGTCCTTTAGCCCAACAGCTTCGCCTACTTCCACAAAATTACCCACGCCATCATTTTGATAGAGTTGATTTTCACTTCTTTCATTCACATCTCCGTTCACATTACATTTTGCTATAAAACAATCCATGTCGCCATCATTGTCATAATCTACCCAAACGGAACCATAATTCCCTCCTGTAGGATAATCGCCAATATCTCCTTGATGAAAGGTAAAAGTTCCATCGCCGTTATTGATATAATACACACTGGGAGCAACATCATGACACACAAAGGCATCTAAATGGCCATCATTGTTGATATCCACAAAGTTGGAGCGTTGCGAAAACACATATTGGGGGAAGGTAACTTCGTCATAACCGTCACTATTGTTGGCTTTCATAAATGTTACGCCATTTCCGCCTGCGTAAAGTAAATCTGTACGGCCATTTCTATCATAATCTGCAGCGGAAAGACTCCAAGAAGGCATATTGTCTGCGAAGGAGGTGGTGATGTTTCTCAATATAAAACTACCGTTTGGTTGTTGATAGTAAATTTGAATATTGGTTTCAGAAACGGAAACCAAATCGTCCAGAAAATCACCGTTCATATCAACTGCGGCCCTTTCTGCACCGGTGGTTGAAATAGGGGCCGCGGTAAACGACACTTGTGCATTTCCTGCTATAAAGCATGTCATTATTAAAAGCAGTGTAATTATTTTTTTCATAATAAATAGTTTTAAGTGGTTAATCACAGGGTTCAGTTAGGGAATTTATCCATACTTCCAAAAGGGGAAGAAAATTGTCATCTACTAATGTTCTGCCGTTCATAGGCATTCTGTATTCCTCTAAGGTTGTGGCTTGTCTAAAAAAGAGGACTGAATTTTCAGGATCGCCGGGAGCAATTAGTTTTGCACCGTCATAGCCGGGAACCTGAAGATCGGGTTCCACACAAATACCTAAATTATCAGGGTTATTGCTTTCCCTGAAAGCCAAGCGCAAGGAGCGTGCGCCACAATGACCGCCATACGTATGGCAGTGGGCGCAATTTATATCAAAATAGGAGCGGACCCTAGTTTCTAAAGTCTGCGAAATATCTTTCCAATTTGGTACGGTCTCCACATTAGCAGGAATATTGTTAGCTGCAATGTAGCCCATCTCCTCCCATTTTTGAAGTTGGTTTGCTATACCGTCCGCATATTCATAAACAGCATTTAAATTTTGGGGTTTGGGCCCTATGGGAATGACTAAATCAAACGACTTATGACAAAGAAAGCATTCCAATTCTGAAGGGATTCTATAATTTACAAATTTTGTCTCGCCGTTTTCAATCCATTCAATTGGAACGTTAAAACCATTGCCTGTGGTGTTCAGAACGGCTTCCTGCTGGGCTTCATCCCAGATGTAATTTGCAAAAATCCAACCATTCGCTTTTTTTATCAGCAAACGGGTCTCAATGTTTTTTGTAGTATTGTTGGGCAAAACATCTTCATAAAAGAAAGTTTTGATCAGGACACTTCCTGTTGGGAAATCTAAATTATCCCCATCGCTCACGTATGTTGCTGAAACATTATAGGGCATCCACACAAAACGTTTTTTGTGTGCATAATCTGAAAACAAGGTGTTTATGGGTTCGTAGGGCAAAACCCCGTACACTGGCGATAGATCTGCTAGGTCTCCTTCGTAGAAATTATAATCGGAAAGCTTTGGATACGGAACGGCATTAATGTCAAAGTTTACAGGCGAAAAAGGCAAAACCGTAATGGTAACCGTGCCAGTGGCACAGCTTTGTCCCGTAGGGTCGCAAACGGTATAATCAAAAGTAACATCGCCGACAAAAGTAACATCTGGAGTATATTGTACTTTGTCATCAAGGATATTTCCTGGCGTTCCATTGTTATTAATGGTTACCGTTCCATTTTGTGGTGCCGTAAGTGTAATTACGCCATTTTGCGGAACATTGGAGTCATTGGCCAACACGGCAATTTCCAATACGGCATTTTGAAAAACCTCGCCAGTATCTGCGTTGGCAACAATATTTAAAGGCACATAGCCGGTACCTTCATCGTCCTTACAAGCTTGGAGCGCAAATATTGAAAACAACAGAAGTGATATTCGGAATACAATGGATTTCATAAGGATATTGGAGGTAGTTTTATTATAAATAAGCGTTTAGGTTTTTTTGCAAGTCAATAAATGTAAGAAAAACTTATTGTTCTAAAACAATAATTTGGTAAGGTTTTAAAAATTAGGAAGCTGAAAACAGGTACTTTAGATGTTGGGTTTTTACAAGCTTATCAAAATAAAATTGAAAATTGATTAATTTACAATAGTACAGCACAATGAAACCAATAGACAAAAGCGTGAGGTTGACCAATTATCTAATAGATACCAGTATAATTACAGCTATCTGGTTTGTGTTGCTTTTAGTGGTCCCATCTTTTTCAGATGCCGAATTTTTTATACTAATGGTATTCTATTATTTACTGTTGGAAACCCTTTTAGGGCAAACCGTAGGCAAGCTCGTCACTAAAACCAGAGTAGTAAAAAAGAACGGCAAGCGTCCCAATTTTTTTGACATTCTCTTTAGGTCTATCCTTAGATTAGTGCCCATAGACCCTTTTTCCTATCTCTTTGGTACCGAAAGAGGCTTTCACGATGCAGTATCTTCTACTAAACTTGTTACAAAAGTTAAAAACAAAATTGAGGAATAAATGCTTTTTTTTAATTTTACCATTGCCGCTTCCTAGGGAATACAATTTTTAAACAATATAGTTATGGCTACCCTTTCAAAAGACATTTTGGATTACAACAATTCGCAAGCCACAGAGGAAAAAGCAATTTGCGAACTACTTGCATCAGAAATCAGCACCCATTTGCCCGAAGCTGAAAACAAGATCTGGCATGCCCATCCTGTTTGGTTTTTAGACGGAAATCCAATAACGGGTTATAGTAAGGAGAAAAAGGGGTTAAGGCTGATGTTTTGGAGCGGTGCTGACTTTAATGAAGAACTCTTGGACATAAGGGGCAAAAAATTTAAGGATGCGTCTAAGTTTTACAAATCGGTAAACGAAATCAATAGGGAAGATTTAAAACGTTGGCTCGAAAAGTCAAGGGAAATACAATGGGATTATAAAAATATCGCGAAACGAAAAGGAAAACTCGAAAAGCTAACACAATAAAAAATCATGGAAAAATTAAAATTTACCGTAAGTATTGATGCACCTTCAAGTAAGGTCTATGATACCATGCTGGGCATTAGCAAAAAATCAACTTATGAGCAATGGACAGCTGTGTTCAATCCGACATCCAGCTATGATGGCAGTTGGAATAAAGGCAGCAAAATGCTATTTGTAGGAACCGATGAGAAGGGAGAAAAGGGCGGTATGGTTTCTAGGATAGCTGAAATCATTCCAAACCGATTTGTTTCCATTCAACATTATGGTATTCTACAAGCTGACAAGGAAATTACAGAAGGACCGGAAGTAGAAAAATGGGCCAATGGATTTGAAAACTACACCTTTGAAGAAAACAATGGCACTACTAACCTTACAGTTGCCTTAGACACTACAGAAGATTTTATGGATTATATGAACGAGAACTACCCAAAAGCACTTGACAAATTGAAAGAAATCTGTGAAAAATAACAATAATAAATATCCCAAAAAATGGAGCCTGCAATTCGCAGGCTCCATTTTTTTATTTTACTGAACTAAGATTGATTACATCTCTTCCTTCAAAGGCTTTGTTGTGATGTTCATATCGCGAACGCATTCATATTTACCGTTTCGTTTTTCGAAAATAGACATATAATATCCATTTTCAGTTTCTGTACCAGTCGAATCAAATTGGGTCCAGGAACCAATTTCCGTAGCAAGATCGCCATCAGCATAAAGGTCTACTACCTTGTAAACACTATACTCGCCCAAGGAGTCATTTGCAATACTTTTTGCAATACTTTCCCTGATGGCTGCCCTGCCCGAAAGGGGTTGTTTATTACGACTATAACTTACGGCATCTTCGCTGTAATAAGCTGCAACTGCATCTGCATCCTTCGCCTTTTCCCCAGCGGAGTAAGCATCTTCCATGGCCTGAATCTCTACTTTAAGATTGGCCATATCAATCGGTTCTACCTCGGTAGATTCTTCTTTTTGCTGGTTATTACAACCAGAAAGAGTAAAAGCCAGAATTGTTAAAAAACTGGCAAGTTGAATGAATTTTTTCATAATTTAATTGGTTTTAGTTTGAACTTGAAATGTACAACAAATAACCAGATAATCAACATATTAAGTAGCTATGATTTGAAATGCTTCTCTTGGTTTATCGTTACTGCAATTACTATTTTTTTTTGTTTTCTAAAGTTTGAAGAAAAAAAAAGAAATCAAATGATTTGAATGTGTTTGAAAGTCCTAAACCACCACTTTTTTACAGCCCTCGCCGCCCAGTTGCCGCCAGAATTTACCACCAATGCCCTAGACTCTACACAACACTTGCAGGAAGGTATTGCTGCGCTGGAGGAGGGGGATAAGGTGTTGAAAACTAGGGTGAAAACCTTGCTAGCGGTGGTAGTAAGGTAGTTGGTTTTTGTTTATATTTGGAGTCAAACAATACTACACCTATAAGGGGAATAAACGCTTTATAGTGTTTGTCTGCATGTTGTATGATATTATAAAATATGACTCTACTAACTAAATCATTATAAAATGAAAACAACAACATTCAAGGCACTATTTCTATTTACCATTTCGGCAGCTTTATCAAGCTGTGACCAAAATGCGCAAAAAGAATTGGCCACCAAACCTGACACAAGCAGCAATACTATTGCACTTGCTGACGCTACATTGCAAGGCGATGAATTGGTTAAAACCAATTTTGGTGATATTCAATTGAATCAAAGCTATATTACTAAAGAATCCATCGCTAAACTGAATGATCAATTGAGTTTACAAAGAGCTATTGAAGTGTATCAATGGTCGCTTCCGGTAACTACTTTTCAAATGTGGTACAATGCGCATTCTGAAGTCTATGGTGGAGCAGATTTGGATTTTGTAGAATACAAATCCTTCAATGAAAAAGCAGGCATTCTTACCGCTAACGCTACCACTCCTTATGTGATTAGTTGGGCAGATCTTTCTAAAACGGGGCCTGTGGTTATTGATTATCCTGCCGGTGCTTCTGCCGGAGCAGTAATGGATTTTTATCAGCTTTCCCTGGGCGACTTAGGCTTGATGGGGGCTGACAAAGGAAAAGGTGGCAAATACCTTATTCTTCCAAATGGATATGATACTTCAAAACTAAATACCAACGGATACATTGTTATTAAAAGTACAACCAGCAAAATAATGATTGGCACCCGATTTCTGTCCACTGATGAAGTGGAAATCAAAAAGATGAAAGAGAATTTTCTTGTCGGCAAATATGGGGAGGTTTCAAAACCAGCAAAATTCATTTCCAATACCGACAAGCGATTTGAGGGTATGCCTTTCAGGGGCTTAAAATATTTTGAATTGGTGCATCAGTTTATTCAAAATGAACCGCAAAAGGAAGAAGATAAAATTTTCTATACCTACTTAAAATATCTAGGTATTGAAAATGGCCAACCCTTTAATCCTTCAGAAAAACAAAAAACGATTTTAACGGAAGGGGCCAATTTGGGTGAACTGATGGTTAAAGCTAACCAAATAGAACCTCGACAAGATGAGCCATATTATGAAAACAGCAGTTGGTACAGAGAGTTAACCAATTTCCCATTAACCAAAACCAGTGAGTCGAATTATTTTTTAGATGAAAGTACGCAGTATTATTATGAAGCTGTAACCGTAACAGCAGGCATGCAATCCAATACGCCAGGACCAGGTACGACAAGTTATTTAACCACCAAGGAAGATAAAGATGGCAACTTCTTGCTTGGGTCAAATACATACAAGATCCATTTACCGGCTGGTATTCCGGCTTCTAATTTCTGGGCCTTGACTTTGTATAGCGAGAACACCCGCTGTTTTATCGACAATAAAAATGCAACAGATAAACTGAGGGCTACTAGTGTTGATTCGAGAGATAAAAATCTAGTCATAAACGCAGATGGCAGTGTGGATTTGTACATCGGTCCAAAAGCACCCGAAGGCAAAGAAAACAACTGGGTACAAACCAACGTTGGTGAAGGATGGTTTCCTTTGATTAGAACTTATGGTACACAGCAAGCACTATTTGATAAAACATGGAAGCCTGGGGAATTTGAATTGATGGAATAACATCATCTTTGTATAAGTAATGGCAGGGAAAGTGCTAAATCTCTAGGTTTGCTGCCCGCTTAATCTGTGCGTCTGTTTGACACAGAAGTAACTCGCAATCTGCCACTACTCATACAATTTACCGTTGTAACACATTTAAGAAAATCAATGAACCGAAGAGAGTTTAATAAAGGTCTTTTAGCAACTGTAGCGAATTTTGCTTTGATTGACTCTCTTTTCGCGTACAATGCTTTAGGAAATAACATTAAACCTATTGCAAAACACTGGGCTATCAAACTGAATGAATATTGTGCTGATTTAAAAACACAATCAATTACTACAATTCAATGGCAAGAAAAAGTTTCGGAACTTTATGACAAAATTGATTTAACCGAAATTTTAAAATTTATAGATTTTGAAAATCTAACCAAAGGGTTTCAATATCCAGAACTTGGAGTTAATACAAAACCTGTGAATTTTCCAAAACTGGCAGGGCTTCCCGAAAGAACTGTATTTGTAAAAAAGGTTTTCGGAATGAAAAAAGATCGAGCTATTATTCCACACGGACATAGCAATATGGCTTCTGCCCATTTGATTTTGAAGGGCGAAATGCACTTGCGACACTACGAGAAAATAAGGCAAGAAAATGAAAACTTAATAATAAGGCCGACTATTGATAAAATCGCTAAAATTGGAGATAGTTCATCAATCTCTGACGAAAAAGACAATGTTCATTGGTTCGTGGCAAATACCGAAACGGCATTTACATTTGATGTTATTATGCTTGATTTGAACAACAAGCCTTATGACATTCACAACTTGGACATTTATGAAAAGCAAGACTTGAGTGATGGAACATTACGAGTGCCAATTTTGGACGTTGAAAATGCTTTGAAAAAATACGGAAAAGAAACGCACCATTAAAACAAAAACGTGTTGCACAATGGCTATAAGTAATTACTTGTTTTAGCCTACTTAATAAAATTTCTGAAGCCAGTTCGCTGCACCCGTGTATATTCAGTTTGTATTTGCTACTTTAGGTGCTTAAAACACGCAACGAAATCATACAAAAAAATGATTTTCCCAATTTGAAGAAACCGCAATGAAAAAACTATTACTTTTTTTACTTCTATACGCTCCAAGTTTAATTTTTGCCCAAATTAACGGCTATGAATCTCGGAGCATTCAAGGATTTGAAGTTTATGTGCAAGAAGATGCCTTAAACAATCATCCGCAAGAGACAAATGAGGCTATTGATCTATTAACAGCTAAGCTAACCGATATCGTTGATTTTGAATTAAAAGTAGCGATATTAGAAGAACTGCGATTGGTAAAAATATTCATGGATTGGAATACCACAAATGGTTCCGCAGTCTATCATCCGTATTTACAATGGTTGATTGATAACGGGTACATTGTGGAAAAATGGAAATCCATTGAAATTTCCAATATCACTAATTTCATTAATTGGACTGAATTAAACCAACCCTTTATGGTTATGCACGAGATGGCACATGCATACCATCATAGGGTTTTGGGCTTTTCGTATGCGCCCATTACCCAAGCATACAACAATGCAATGCAAAATGGCTTGTATGATTGGGTTCTATACCACGCTGGGAATGGAGTTTACTATTACCGGGAAGCATACGCCGCTTCCAATGAAAAAGAATACTTTGCTGAACTGACAGAGGCTTATCTGGGCGAAAATGATTTTTTTCCCTTCATCCGTGATGAAGTAGAAGTACATGACCCACAGGCATATAATGTATTGGTCGACATTTGGGAGTTTGAAGGTATCTTGGGGGTTGAAAATAATAACTACACAGATGTTGTTCTTTATCCTAATCCAACCAGTGGTATGCTTACCCTGAAATGGAATAAAACATGGAGGCCAAAAGCAATAACAATTTGCACCCTAGACGGCAAGACTCTGATAAAGCAGGACACAAACACGGTTGGCGATACAACACTTAACATTTCTCATTTGGCTGCGGGAATTTACATCCTTGTTTTAGATAACCTAAAGACGTATAAAATAGTTAAATCGGAATAACTCAATGTTTTGTGCAAGCTCTTAAAAACAGTACGCATAAGAAAAATAAGAAAAGAAACAATTATTTTTGTTGAATGAATTATGACTTAAAAAAACTATATAGAATTGCATTTTGGGCGAGCGTTCTAGGAATGTTCGCCTTTATTTTTGACTTTGGTTTTTCACAAGCTGTTTTAGCCCAGCAAATAATTGATGCTTTTTATTTTGTTGTTATTGCTTTAGGATTAATATCAACTTTTGCTAGGTATTATGAAAAGAAGCAGCTTTTAAAGCGTAAAGTAGCTGTCTTCGATTTTATTTCTGTAGCATACACGCTTTACATATTTTATATGTACCTCTTTATTGGAGAAGCATTTAAAACCGATTTAATTTTAGAAAATCCAATTTGGGTAGTTTTGGCAGTTATCTTATCGTTTATCAGAGAATTTTCAGAACAAAAATTAAATCTGAACAGAACGTATTTTAACCCAGCACAAATATTCATATTAAGTTTCTTAACTATTATTTTTCTTGGTTCATTATTATTAATGATGCCAAAAGCAACGCACAATGGTATTTCATTTATAGATGCTTTGTTTACTTCAACAAGTGCAGTTTGTGTAACTGGATTGATTGTCGTAGATACAGGAACATATTTCACACTCTTTGGACAATCTATAATTTTATTTTTGATACAAATTGGAGGTTTGGGGATATTAACTTTTGCAAGTTATTTCAGTTATTTTTTTAAAGGTGGTAGTACCTACGAAAACCAGTTAACGTTAGGAGAAATGACGAATTCCCAAAAGATTAGTGATGTATTTAGTACTTTAAAAAATATTATTGTCATTACAGCAATTGTAGAATTGGTTGCTGCAATACTTATATTCTTTTCTTTAGATAAGTCATTAATTAATACTTTTTCGGATAAAGTATTCTTTTCAATATTTCACGCTATTTCAGCATTTTGTAATGCAGGGTTTTCAACCTTAAGCAATAGTATTTACGAAACAGGTTTCCGATTTAACTACAGCTTGCAACTCATCATCATAGCTACTTTTGTTTTAGGTGGTTTAGGATTTCCTATTGTAGTTAATATTATCAAATTTTTCAAGCATAAAATCACCAATCTTTTTCGATTCAGTGCAAATGTAAAAACATACAAACCTTGGGTACTGAATATTAATAGCAGAATTACGCTAGTTACAACCATCTCTCTTACAGCAATTGCATTTATTTTGTTTTTGATTCTTGAATATAATAATACACTGGCCGAACATTCATTTTTTGGGAAATTGGTAAATGCGCTATTTGGAGCTGCTACACCAAGAACTGCTGGGTTCAATTCTATAGATATGAACGCATTGGCATTTCCAACAGTAATGATAACCTTTTTATTAATGTGGATTGGTGCCTCGCCAGGCTCAACAGGTGGTGGAATAAAAACCAGTACTTTTGCAATAGCAACACTCAATATTTTAAGTTTGGCTAAAGGGAAACAACGTATTGAGGTTTTTAGAAGGGAAATTGCTGATATTTCGGTAAAAAGAGCATTCGCAACGATTGTTTTATCTTTAATTGTTATTGGTACCGGAATTGTGTTTATTACTATTTTTGATCCAGAAAAGGGATTGCTAAATATTGCCTTTGAGAGTTTTTCAGCATACAGTACAGTTGGATTAAGTTTAGGAATTACAGGCAATTTAAGTACGGCAAGTAAACTTATAGTTATTGCAATTATGTTTATTGGTAGAGTTAGTATGCTCTCAATTATAGTAGCCGTTTTCAAAAAAATAAAACATAAAAATTATCGCTATCCTAGCGAAGAAATTACCATAAATTAAAAACAGAAATGAAATATATAATTGTAGGGCTTGGAAATTTTGGAGCGTCACTTGGAGAGAAATTGACCTCACAAGGTAATGAAGTGATAGGTATTGACAACAAAATGGAAAAAGTTGATTTGCTTAAAGAAAGACTATCGCATACCATTTGTATGGATGCCACGGATGAATTTACAGTATCAGGTCTTCCGTTAAATGACACAGATATGGTAATAGTAGCGATTGGCGAAGATAAAGGAGCAAATGTAATGACAACCGCTTTGTTTAAAAACCTACAAGTCAAACGCCTTATAAGTAGAGCTATTGATGGCCTGCACGAAAAAGTGTTGCACGCTATAGGTGTAGATGAAGTTGTGCATCCCGAAGAAGAATCTGCGGAACGCTGGGCAAAAAAACTAACCTTAAAAGGTGTTGTAGATTCGTTTGAATTAAGTGATGACTATAGCATCATAGAAGTGAATGTTCCAGAAAGATTTGACAAAAAAACAATTAAAGACATCAATATTAGAGAAACATACAATTTACTGGTATTAACTACTATTAGCAATACAGAAATAAAAAGTATTGTTGGACAAACAAGAAATATTCCTAAAGTTAAAGGTGTGGCAGCTCCTGACGACCTACTTAAAAAAGACGACATCCTCGTTGTTTATGGTGCTAACAAAGACATTAAAAGATTTTTAAAAGATGATTAATTTAAAAAAATGCCAATATATCTAATGATTGTAATTGTGCTAGTTTCATTCCCGTGTTAAGATAAATTACACGATAACATCCTTGAGCAACAACAAAATCTACAAGACAGTATAAGTAAAACCCCAGAGTATATAAACTATGGCTTGGTCTGTGCCTATTTGGAGAGATCTTTGCCGAGACACGCCACAGCTCATATACATAAACGCTACCAATAATAAGCCACCCACCCAAAACCGCAGCTAGCGGTTTTTTTATTGAAGTTTAGGTTTTTAGTTATATTTGGATTAAACAATATAACCTTATATGAGGAATAAAAGCAATATTGATTTTATTCGCATGTTGCCCACAATATGAAAAAACTGTTACATATAACAATAATCGGATTTTTAACTTTGAGTTGTAATACAACAAAGAAAACGGAACCGAAAACATATGAAGAAGCAGAATTGGAATTATCAAATTACAGCGAACAAGATCGAACAAGAGAATTGGAGTATTTAAAAACCAATGTATTCATCGGACTTGATAACCTAAATGACGGGTTCGATTCTGAATCGATATACTATTTCTCGGAGTCTGATTTTGAAATAGTTCTCGACCGAGTTGAAAAACTTGGAATTGGGATTATGGGAATTGAACCTTGGTTAAATGGGGAATTTTATGGAGTTATGGTAGTTGAGGATTTTAATACGGTTGCAACTGACCCAAAATGGTATAGAAAAGCATTTATGGACTTTAAAAAAGACAAGAAGAAATTATTATATGCTGCGAGTTACGAAGTGCCAAAAAAATTATTAACGGAATAAAAATACTGTGGGCAACACAGTATATAAGCTATGGCTTGGTCAGTCCCCGCTTGGAAAATCCTGCGGATTTTCCAAAGTCAGATATTATCTGGAAAGGTTTGTGCCGAGACATGCCACAGCCCATATACAAAACGTTGTAGCCAATTTTAGAAAAACCGATAATGTCAAAGAAAGGATTAATATGGACGATTGTAGTTTGGGCTATTTTGACCTTACTAAACTACTACTATATGAATTTTTTCTTTTTAGGCTTTTTTTGGATGGGACTGATTTTGATACTTTTCATACTGGCGATAATTCAAGCAGTAAAGACAATTAAAGAAAGGAAAAAACTAACCAAACTACGTGTTGCAAAACTCGTAGCTTTTTCATTACTATTGCTTTTGACAATTTACAGACATTCAACAAATCTTGCAATAGAGAAAGTCGACTGGATAGTTCTTGAAAATAAAAGAGCTAAAATTGTAGAACAAGTAAAAAGTAAAGAACTAAATCCTAATGTAAGCTGGAACGGTTGGGTTTGTGAATTACCTTTTGAATTTCCAATAGTTTCAAATGGAGGAAACGACATTGGTATATTTCGAAATAAAGAATATGATGGAACTACTGTGACATTTTGGGTTTTTCGCAACTTTTTTGACTCGCCTTCGACACATTTTGTTTTCACAGACGACCCAAAAGAGATAAAAAGATTAGAAAAAAAAATTGCAGAGAGACCTGACGATAACTGGAAAATTAAAGAAAACTGGTACCGGAAATATGGCGATTAAAATAAGAAAAACTGGCTACAACACAATGTATAATTAATTGCTATGGCTAGTTCTCATCTGGAAAATTCCTTCGGAATTTTCTCTGGCAAGTATCTGTTTACTAAATTAGTTGCTTGTCCACGCAACTAATCATACACAAAACGTAATAAGCCACCCACCCAAAACCGCAGCTAGCGGTTTTTTTTATTGAAGATTAAAAAAATAAGAATAGGGGAAATCCCCCTCAAAAAATGGGGGATTTCCCCTCTTGACTCGTATTGATTTATTTTTGAAATTGATGTCTTATTAACCAATAAATCATATAGTTATGGCAAATTTGACCGAAAACAGGCTCAACGAAGTCGTAGACCCCGCAGTGCTCACCACTGCACTCACCGCCCTTAACGATTTTATGGCAGCCTTACCAGAAGGCGCTCTAAACGATGACCAACGCCGCCGCTACACCGGTATGGATGTGGATAACCGCGTATTTGTGGAAACCGTGGTAAACGTACTGCGCGGCAGTGGCGCCAGTGTGCTGCCCGCAACCTTCCAGCTCACCACCCTGCAGAACGATTACGATCTGTTTGAGCAGCTACAGATGGTCAGCGAGCGTACCACAGCACTACAGCGCAAGCTGGACGACCTTTCCCGCATTGCGGCCCACGAGGCCTACACCTATTCGCTTGCCATCTACTCCATTTATGAGGCCATGAGCAAGGCAGGCAGCGAAGATGCCCGCGCGGGCTATGAGCAGATGCGCGACCGTTTTACGCGGACGGGCGGCAGCAGACAACCCGAAGAAACCCTCTAGAGTGACTTCCCAAGAAAAGAACGGAAGGGAAACCTTCCGTTTTTTGGCGCCTGTTTTGTGCCAACATGGTCATAGTTTATGACCAAAATACCCCTAATATATAACCACAATGCACCTATAATATGACCGAAACACACCTATTATATGATTAAAGCACCCATAAAATATGAGCAAAATGACAATATGTTGTGACTAAAACACCCTAATATAGGTTTAAAACAACCTTATTATAGGTTCAAAACAGCCATAACATATGACTTAAAAACCCAAAAAATGAAAAATACGAACCCGCCGCTGCCGCATATTGGGAATATGTTGCGCACCCACATAAAAAAGCACCGATTGTTTAGAAGCGTACTTGCCCGTATGTTGGGCAGGGATTATTCCACAGTGCATAAATATGAAAAGAAGGAAAGCATGCAATGCAAACTGCTTTGGGAGCTTTCCTTAGCCATAAAGCACAACTTTTTTGCAGACCTCGCCGCCCAGCTGCCGCCCACCTTTACCACCAACGCCCCAGACCCCACGTTGCCTCTACAAGAGCGCATTGCTGTGCTGGAGGAAGAGAATAAACTGTTGACGACTAAGGTGGAAACGCTTATGGCGGTGATGGGGAAATAGAGGTATATTTGGAAAGGAAGGGATTTGTGCATTTGTTCATTATCAAATGGATCGTTATAAAAAATTTATTAAGAAGGTTATGAAATCAAATACAACTGAAAACGAGGACACTAAAATCATGAAACATATTAAGCGAAAATTTGTTCATGAATATAAAATGAATGACGATGCTTATCAATTTGCTCTTAAACAATTGCCCAAATTTCCAACTAATGCATTTTCTATTCCTAAAGAAAAAGTTGCACACTTGATTACAACTGATAAAACATTTATTCAATGCTTCACGTACAAAATAAATGGAACCCCTATTCCAATACCAGAGCCAAATCCAGTTGTAATTTATTTTTCGAATGCCCAAGGTTTTTTATTATCAATCGAAGAATTCCGGATAAATCTTTTTGAAGAAATTAAGAAACTCCCATATGAAATTGGTGAAGTCCAAAACCTGATGTTTGGTTTTTATAGTGTAGTAACAAGCTTTGTCAGTTCTTTATCCAATTCAATTGAAGCATTCGTAAATTCAAAAATTCCTAAAGATCTCGTTATTGATAATCCGAGATGGAAAAAGAAAAAAAGAAAAATGAATAAATATGAAATCTTACGTCATTTAAGTCTTGAAGAAAAAATAAAGTATCCTATTGCTCAAGTAATGGGCAAAAATTTTATGAGCCAAAAAGGATATACAGAAATTAAAAAACTTGTTGAACTACGGAATGATATTACACATGCCAAATCAGATATAGAACATAATATAAACTACTATCAAAAATTGTATGAAGATACATTAGATTTCGATTATATCTCCACAATTGAAGCTGCTAAATCTTTAATTAATTTTTACGAACCAAATTTAATTGAACCTTGTAATTGTGGCCAAAAACATTAATTACTGCTTGTTAATAAAAAAACCATCTTGCAGGAGCGCATTGCCGCAGGAAGAAGAGAATAAAGTGTTACCAACTAAGGTTGAAACGCTTATGGTGGTGGTTAAGAAATAAGGTTTATATTTGAATAGAAACCCCTTTAATACTTGTGTAAAATAAGCACAGGCCGGAAGATTTCTAGACTATTTTTGTTCACCAGCTAAAACAGACTAAATTGAAAAAAATTATATTTTTTAACTTCAATAAAACATATCGCAAATATGGTTTCTTCGGAATCGTATTATTATTTATTTCATTTCTAAGTATTGCGATTGGAATATATATTACCACCATTTTCATTACTAAAATTTCAACCTCCGTAGGGATAATCGGAAATGGAGAACATATAGATGAACAATTAACTGGAGTAGTTGGTGATTTTATAGGTGGTATTGTGGGAACAATTTTCTCATTTGCGGGTGTTATTTTATTCTTTTTAGCTCTTAGATTACAAAGCAAAGAACTAAGCCTTCAGTTAAAAGAATTAAAAGATACAAGAGAAGTTTTTTCAATTCAGCAATTTGAAAATACTTTCTTTAATCTTTTAAAAAATCAGAATGAAATACGTTTAAGTACAGAATTAAAAGAAAGAAATTATAATAGTAGGTTAGAAGAATATCAATATAATTATTTCAAGGGTTATTCTGCCTTTGAAAGAATTAAGGAATTTATGTTTAATAAAAGGGATAATATGAATAGTAATTTTACTAAAGCAGAAAAGGTAATGACTGGTGAAAGCGATTTGAGTAAAGAAAAGGTTGATATTTTTCTTGATAGACTAAATGAACATTATTCTTTTTCTTTCGAAGAATTTAAAGAAAATCCATTACTAAAATCTAAAGTAATTTATAAAGAAACTTTTAAAGAATATAATAATCAATTAAGCCATTATTTCAGAAATATATATCACATCTTGCTTTATATAAAGGAAAATGAAGAATTGGAATTAAGTAATAATTTTATGGATGAAATGAGTGGGGAAAAAATTGGCATTTTAATAAACAAAGAAAATTTGGAAGAAGCTAGAATCAAGAGGAAATACAAAAAATATTCCCAATTCCTCCAAGCTCAAATGAGTTCTACAGAATTATTATTATTATTTTACAATGCACTATTCTTTCCTAATGCAAAAAGATTAGTTCAATACTATGACTTGATTGAAAATTTAAATATAGATGACTTATTGTATCCCGATATTGATGTTAGTAATTATAATGAATATCAAACTAATTGGGAAATAATTCCAAAATCAAATTTAAAAAGAAGAGATGACATTATGATTGTGAAATAAATCCCCCCGGGCTAGCGCGAGCGTCCCGCTCGTGCAATCACCCTCAAGCATTTCAAAAACCAAGCAACAATAACCATGACCCTACTTTTTTCTGCAACCATTTTTCTGGGTTTAAGCGTTTCGCTTGCCGTCGCTGGTTGTACCAATAAGGCAACAGATAAGTCACAATTGCAATCAAACAACCTCCATCCTGAGGGAATGGTTTCAACAACACAACAATCGGATAGGACAAACAACTTAGAAGAACAAAAAAAGGAGCTGACAAAAATCTATACGCAAGCCATTGGGGATTATATATTGCTTGTAAAGAAAGAATACAATCTCACTTTTGAAACTTTGTTTTTTGGAAAACATGTAAATGGGCAACCTACAGATTTTCCAGACATAGTATTACCAGCAATTCTAGAAAACACCAAGATTAAGCTTGTTGGCCCCAAACAAGGTGAAAAGTATCAAAAGGAACACAAGGCGTCATTTTACATTAACCTCATTGGTTGGGTAAATGCTGATACTGCAGATTTTATTTTCGTGACTTTTTCAGACGGATTTGCGCATCAATTTGATTGCTTTATAACCTATAAATACAATACCACAGAGAAAGAATTTTTTATTAAGTCTACAAGATTTGAAAACTATCGTTACAAGAAAAAATGATACCTCCGCTAGCGCCAGCGTCCCGCTCGTGCCAACACTATACCCACAAAAAAAACCTCTAACCCCAGATGAAATCACCAAAACCAAAATAATTATGTAGCTTTGATAAACCTCCCCTTTAACAAAAACCCACGCAATACACAAAAGATGAAAAAAATATTTCAATTTTTCCTAATCGCGTTAGTGCCCTTAAAAATATGCGCACAGTTTGGGCCCTCACAATTAATTTCAAATGCGGGAGGTTCAGAAATTTACACCGTTGATCTTGACAGTGATGGTGATAATGATATTTTGAAGGTTGGAGCAAGAACAACTTGGCACGAAAATGAAGATGGGCTAGGTAGTTTTGGACCAGAGCAAATAATAACCACTGAATCTGGGTGGGGCGCAGCATACTATGGCGATTTGGACGGCGATGGCGATATAGACATCCTAACAATATTAGATGATATGATAATGGGGGATGACTATAAAAATATCGTTTGGTTCGAAAATCTAGATGGCGCAGGAAATTTTGGCGCACAGCACTTCGTAGCAAATTCAGTTTTTTTACTAGGCAGAACAGTTGTTACCGCAGATTTTGATGGCGATGGAGATTTAGACGTACTATCCGGTTCACACCAAAACCTATTTTGGTATGAAAACACGGACGGTCTGGGGAACTTTGGCCCTAAAAAGATAATTATATCAGAAGTTGCCGTTGTCAATGAAGTTTTTGCAGCAGACCTCGACAATGATGGCGATATGGATGTCCTGGCATCTTCCCTTCAGGACGATAAACTTATATGGCATGAAAATATGGATGGGCAGGGAAATTTTGGACCCCAACACACAATAGCCACTAATTTAGGAGAAGTCTGGTCCATTTTTGCTGCCGATTTAAATTCAGATGGAAGTATTGATGTATTAACAGGAGCATGGGGTTCAGGAGAAGTTGCTTGGTTTGAAAACCAAAATGGCCTAGGAAGCTTTGGCCCAAAACAAATCATAAACCCAAATGTATTGGGAACAACTAAAGTATATGCCGAAGACATAGATTTGGACGGGGATATGGATGTGCTTTCTGCATCTTTAAGACCAGCATCCCAGGGTAAAAATGTATGGCACGAAAATCTAAATGGCGAGGGCAATTTTAGCGATGAACAAATTATTTCAGAAAGCGAAGTAACAGGAATGTCATTAATAACAGGGGACCTTGATGGCGATCTTGATGCAGATGTAGCTGCAGCAAGTGTGAATGGCCTAGAGTGGTTTGAAAATCTGCATACCCTTTCCATACCCGAAAACATAGTATCCAACATCAGTATTACCCCAAACCCAGTTCAAAATACCTTGCACTTAACCTATTCAAAGCAAATAGAAATTAGCTCAATTGTAATATATGACGCCGTGGGCCGGATAATAATCACAAAACCATTCCCCGCAGATCACTTAAACCTATCAGAGCTTACAACAGGAATTTATACAATTAAATTCATAACCAATTTAGGAAACAGTTCTAAAAAAATAATCAAAAATTAGCCCTCTTGGCGCGCTTTTATAAAGCGTGCCGAATTATATGGAGCATTTGCAATGCGCTTCATGCCCCTGCCAAGTGCAGTGCTTCGTTAGGAAAAATCACTAATTTTTCGGATATTTATAACCAAATTTTATACAAATGGCTACAGTAGATAATTTAAGAAATGGATTGATAGAAAAAATACTATCCATAAAAAACAAGGCCTTTTTGGAAGCGCTCGATACCCTTATTTCTACCTCGGAATCTGAAACCGTTGCATTGTCTAAAGAGCAAAAAACCATGTTGGAGATGAGCAAACAGGACATTAAAGACGGAAAATTAATTTCACAAGAGGCAATGGATAAAAGAAATTTAGAATGGCTAAACGCAATGTAGTTTTAAAAAAAAACAATTCTCCCAAAAACATCTCACTACACAATACTAATTACTCAATACTAACCACAAGCTACTAAATCTCCCTCTGCTAGCGAATATTTGCAACGTGTGCCAGCAAACCAGTTCAATTCCAGTTCTTATATTTTGCCAGAGGCACGGTACGCGTTGCAAACGCGCACCAGCGTAAAACAAAAACCGCTTCCGTCTTCCAACTTCCCGCTACCATCTTCCAACTATTTCGTACTTTTGTAACCCAATGAAAAAGAACAAATGAACTTTAAAATAGCCTCAGATTTTCAACCTGCCGGAGACCAACCCGAGGCAATAAAAGCCTTGGTGGAGGGCCTAGATGCTGGCGAACAATACCAAACCCTGCTGGGTGTTACAGGCTCCGGAAAAACCTTTACCGTGGGCAATGTGGTGCAGCAGGTGCAAAAACCAACCCTGGTTTTGGCGCACAACAAAACACTGGCGGCACAGCTATACACAGAGTTTAAAAACTTCTTCCCCGAAAACGCGGTGGAGTATTTTGTTTCCTATTACGATTATTACCAGCCCGAAGCGTTTATACCCAGCAGCGGCACCTATATAGAAAAAGATCTTTCCATAAACGAGGAGATAGAAAAAATGCGATTGAGCACCACCTCGTCCCTGCTTTCGGGCAGGAGGGATGTGCTGGTGGTTTCCTCGGTTTCGTGTTTGTACGGTATCGGGAACCCCGCGGAATTCCAAAAAAACGTAATCAGTTTGGAAAAAGGGCAGATCATCTCCCGCACCAAATTGTTGCACCGTTTGGTGCAAAGTCTCTATAGCCGCACCGAGGCAGAATTTAACCACGGCCGTTTCCGCATAAAAGGCGATACGGTAGATGTTTTCCCTGGCTATGCAGATGATGCTTTTAGAATTCACTTCTTCGGGGATGAAATTGAAGAGATTGAAGTTTTCGACCCATTAAACAACAACATAAAAGCGAAGTACGACCGACTGAATATTTACCCTGCAAATATGTTCGTGACCTCTCCCGATGTGTTGCAGGGCGCCATCCGAAGTATTCAGGATGATTTGGTAAAACAGGTTGATTATTTTAAGGAAATAGGAAAGCACTTAGAAGCAAAACGCTTGGAGGAACGCACCAATTTTGACCTCGAAATGATTCGCGAATTGGGCTATTGCAGCGGTATTGAAAACTATTCCCGTTACTTGGACCAGCGTTTGCCGGGCACGCGCCCGTTCTGTTTGTTGGATTATTTTCCGAAAGATTATTTAATGATTGTGGATGAAAGCCATGTTTCCATCCCGCAGGTTGGCGCTATGTACGGCGGTGACCGCTCCCGAAAGGAAAACTTGGTAGAATACGGTTTCCGACTTCCAGCTGCTATGGATAACCGCCCCTTAAAGTTTGAGGAATTTGAAGCGCTGCAAAACCAAGTGATTTATGTAAGTGCAACGCCCGCAGATTATGAACTTGAAAAGAGCGGGGGCGTATATGTGGAACAGATTATCCGTCCCACAGGCTTGCTGGACCCACCCATTGAAGTGCGCCCAAGCCTAAACCAGATTGATGATTTGTTGGAGGAAATTCAACTCCGTATTGAAAAAGACGAACGCATCTTGGTAACCACGCTTACCAAACGCATGGCGGAGGAATTGACCAAATATTTAATCCGCGTGCAGATTAGAACGCGATACATTCACAGCGATGTGGATACATTGGAAAGAGTAGAAATAATGCAGGATTTACGACTCGGCCTGTTTGATGTTTTGGTTGGCGTAAACCTTTTAAGGGAAGGTTTGGATTTACCTGAAGTTTCCCTCGTAGCCATTCTAGATGCCGACAAAGAAGGTTTTTTAAGAAGTGAGCGCTCGCTGACCCAAACCGTAGGTCGCGCGGCACGAAACTTGAACGGTAAGGCTATAATGTATGCTGATAAAATAACCAACAGTATGCAGAAAACGATTGATAGTACCAATTACAAAAGGGAAAAGCAGATTGCTTACAACCAAGAACACGGCATTACGCCAACGCAGATTAAAAAGTCTTTTGAAAACTCCTTGACAAAATCAAAACAAGCAGCCTACTCTTTTGAAACTGCCGAAACTCTAGCTGCAGAATCGGAAGTGCAATATCTGACCAAAGCACAAATAGAAAAGAAAATCCGCGACACCCGAAAAGCCATGGAAACAGCCGCAAAGGATTTAGATTTTATGATGGCTGCTAAGTTGAGGGATAAGATCAAAACGTTTCAGAAACAACTTGAAGAAGTTTGATTAGAGCCAACAGGCAACCTTAATCAGGCAAGCTCAAACCGACAACCGACAACTGAAAACCGATATTTTACAATGCCTTTAACGTCCCTCATAAAACCTATTTTGTATTTTACCATTTCTATGGCTACAGCACAGAATATTCAAGTGGACAATAAAATTATTCCTGAAACCTTAAAAAAAGAAGCTTTGGAAGCACTCTCGTTCTACCCAGAACTTGCAGATACTTACATTGAATTCAAGTTTAAGGATAATATTAAAAAATCTACCATGCAGGCACAGCCTCGGTTTTCCAGTTTCTTTAAAGCAAAGGAAAATCGGGAATATATAATATTGATTAGCAGAAATATTCAGATTGAAGGTGAAATATTCACGATGGAGGATATTCCTTCGGATGTAAAAGTTGGCTGGATTGGCCACGAACTGGGTCACGTAATAGATTATAGCAAACGAACCAACGTTGGAATGTTGATTTTTGGAATAAAATATCTTTTCTCCTCCCACCATATTAAAGAAGTGGAGCGCGCAGCAGATACCTACGCCATACAACACGGAATGGGCGATTATATATTGACAACGAAAAACTTCATACTGGACAATGCGAATCTTTCTGAAAAATATAAAGAGCGCATCCGCAGACTTTATATTTCCCCAGAAGAGGTAATGGAGCTCATCAATAAAAATAAAGTGGAAGAGGAGCCTGAGATTGTTGGGGAGGAAGAATTAGATTAATTGTTGAGGCGTTGAGGTGTTTAATTGTTTAATTGTTGAAGTGACTCTTCGGCTGCGCTCAGGGTGACAATAGTGGAAATTTGTGATTTTTCACTATTCACTATTCACTATTCACTATTCACTACTCACTACTCATTTTGAGTTTTTACAAATGCTTCCCAATCTGCAAATTTTTCTTCACCCATAACCTTTTCCATTTTTACCTGTCCGCCCTTCTTTTTGTGTTTGGCATTCCACTCGTGAAAAATATCAGGATTTATCGTAGTAACTTTCACCCCTTTCAGTGCTTTGGAGCGCGCAACCTCGTAATTTTTATTTGCCTCTTTTAAGGATTTGTCCAATGCATCCGCTATCTCTTCAGAATTGATTTCGGTTTCAGTTCCCAAGTACCAATGATGGTAAAATTCGTCTTCAATCTTAACTGCCGCCAAGGTAAACTCAGGAATTTTAATATCGAATTTTTCCTCCATTTCGCGCAAGGCAACTTCCATTTTGTTCACCGAAAGTTGCGAGCCTACTACGTTCAAAAAGAATTTGGTGCGGCCTGTGATTTTTATTTCGGATTTTTCAACATCTGTAAAAGCAATCGTATCGCCAATTAAATAACGCCAAGCGCCAGAAACAGTACTTATTATCAAAACATAATCTGTGTCGGTTTCAACTTCGGCAAGGGTTAGGGTAGGGGCATCCTGTGAAAGTGAGCCGTCCTCATTTATATATTCAGGTTTGAATGGAACGAACTCAAAATAGATTCCATTGTCAGTTACCAATTTCATGGAAGTGGTATCCGGCCTATTCTGAAAAGCCAAAAACCCTTCCGAAGCCAGGTAGGTATCAATCACGGTAATGGGATGCGCCAATAATTGGTTGAAACTCTTTTCATACGGCTGAAATGCAACTCCGCCAGTGGTGTAAACTTGCAGGTTTGGCCAGATTTCATGAATATTTTTGGCATCGTGGTATTCCATCACCTTCTTCATCATCAGTTCCATCCATGAAGGAATTCCGCTAAGAGCGCCAATATCCCAATTACGGGCATTTTTGGCAATGGTTTCCACTTTTTGGTCCCAATCGTCCATTTGTGCAATTTCCTCTCCGGGCTTGTAATACCCACGAAACCAAAATGGAATATTGCTGGCACTTATTCCACTAATTTCACCTTCCAAAAATTGATCGTGCTCTTCCAGATTGGTACTGCTGCCTAGCATCATGATTTCCTTTTCATAAAAATCCGATGCAATTTCAAAATTGGTCAGCGCGCCAACCTGTTTTATACCTGTGGTTCGGATGGCCTCAATCATTTCATCGGTAACAGGAATACGTTTTGATGTTTTTCCAGTGGTGCCACTACTGCGTGCAAAATAAGTAGGTTTTCCCGGCCAGCTAATGTCTTCCAAACCCTCTTGTGTTTTGTTCCACCATTCGGTTTCCATTTGATGGTAATCAAAATAGGGAACTTTTTCAGCAAACGATTTCTGAACATCTTCGCTTTCAAGAATTTTTGCAAAACCGTAATATTTTCCGAAAGCTGTGTCCTTTGCTTTTTCAAGCAAGCTTTTTAAAACCTCCTTTTGAGATTCCACAGGAGACTTTTCCGAAACGATTGCTCCGCGAAGATCTATAGCTGTTTTTATAATTGATCCGAGTATTGCCATTTTTAATTTTTTATTGAAACTACAATTTTTCAAAAAGTTTGAGGGCGCAATTAAATCAATTTTAACCTTTTTAGTTTGCGCTTCAATATTGGTATCTTTACAAAAAAAAGAAATGCACCATCCAGATTCCGTAAGATTGAACAAGGCCATAAGCGATAGCGGCTATTGTTCCCGTCGTGAAGCAGATACCTTAATTGAAAAAGGCCGCGTAACCGTAAATGGCGAAAAAAGCGGTTTGGGAGACAGGGTTATGCCTGATGATGAGGTGCGTGTGGACGGAAAACTGATTTCTGAAAACAATACCGAGGTTTTCATAATGCTAAACAAACCCGTTGGAATTACCTGTACAACCGACACCCGTTTTGATGATAATGTAGTTGATTTTGTAAATCATCCCGAACGCATTTTCCCTGTAGGAAGATTGGATAAACCCAGTGAAGGCTTGCTTTTACTTACCAATGAAGGCGATATTGTAAATAAAATTCTTCGCGCTGGCAACAAGCACGAAAAGGAATACATTGTAAAAGTAGATAGGCATGTTACCGATGAATTTATAAAAAGAATGGCTTCCGGAATTCCTATTTTGGACACAGTAACCAAACGCTGTAAAGTTGAAAGAATAAGCAGGTTTGAATTTCGAATTATTTTGGTACAAGGTCTAAACAGGCAGATTCGAAGAATGTGCGAATATTTGGGTTATGAAGTAGTTGCCTTACAGCGAATCCGCATTATGAATCTGGAATTGGGTAATTTGCCAGTAGGGCAGTGGCGCGACCTTACTCCAGAAGAGCTGAAAGATTTAAAAGATTCAGTAAAGGATAGCGATGGGCAGCCACAAGTTTTTCAAAAAGATAATAGACAAAAAGCAGAAGCAACAAAAAAACCCGAAGAAATTAGAAGAGAGGAACGTAAATTAAAAAGGGAGCAAAAAAGCACAGGTGGAAGAAGGAGAAGAGGGCCAAATTAATACCATGAAAAAACCGCGCACCGATTGAGTAGCACGCGGTCATTTTCAACTAACTAACCAAATTAAATTTCAATTATGAAATCTCAACCATTTTCTTCAAAGCTTTCTTTTCTTCCATCTTTGGAAGAGTAACCCTAAGGATTCCATTTTCGTAATTGGCCTGAATATCTTCAGTTTTGATGTTTTCAGGAAGTTTAAAAGAACGTTCGAAACTCTTGAAATTAAACTCTCTTCTTCTGAAACGAGAATCGGTTTCTTCAATCTTTTCTTCTACCTTTTTTGAAGCAATTTTGAGCGTATCTTCCTCAACCTCAATAGTAAAATTTTCTTTTTCCAATCCTGGAACAGCCAATTCGACCACAAAATTCGGGAAATTTTCAATAATATTTACCGCTGGAATGCTAAATGTTTCATAATTATTTAATGCATCCACTCGGTTTTCCAAAAATAAATTGTCCAAAAGTCCTGGCAACCAAATACTGTTTTTATTAACTGTTTTCATATCTAAATATTGTTTAAGTTTTTGACTATTTTTAAGTATTTAGTCAATAACAATTCCATTTGATAAATCAGGACATTTTGGCTGGAATTAGCATTATTGTAATGACGTTTTGTCGGTTGCTTTGTAAGCTATTGGAATATTTAATTCAATTTTAAGAATATTGAAACCCTCTTTACGTACTTTTAAAAATGTACTAACCAATTGTTATGAAAAAACTCTTCATTCGTATTTTCGATTTCTTCAACACTGTTGAAAGCAAAATAGCATTTTATCCCACCTTGCTTGCCATTTCAGGATTTCTTGTTGCCGTTTTAATGATTTATTTAGAACAGCAAGGTATTTCAAGAAGAATTATGGATGTGTTGCCGTTGCTTATGGTTGAGGATGGGGATACAGCTTTAACAGTGCTAAGTGCCTGCCTTGGCGGACTTATTTCATTGATGGTTTTCAGTTTTTCGATGGTGATGCTATTGCTTAGTCAAGCCTCAAATAATTATTCGCCACGTCTGCTTCCAGGGTTGATTAGCGATAAACGCCATCAGCTTATTTTGGGTATTTATTTGGCTACGATCCTCTATAATATTTTCACACTTTTCTCTATTGAGCCTAGCGAAGAAAAATATACGCTCCCCGGTTTTTCGGTGCTTTTGGGAATTGCCTTTACAATACTATGCTTGGTTGCTTTTATATACTTTATCCATAATATTTCGCAAAGCATACAAATCAGTAATATTTTGGAAACCATATTTGAAAATGCTGAAAAAAGGCTTCAAAAGCTTATTAATTCTGAAAAGGGACAAAACAAAGCATTTCCTGATACGGCTAACTGGTATGAGTACAAAGCTGGACGCAGTGGTTATTTTCAGAACATTTCCCTAAAAAATATATTGAAAATTTGTGAAGACGAAAAAACAAAGATATACATAACAATACCTAAGGGATTATTCGTGCTTAAGAATTCGGTTTTTATAAAGTCTGAAAAGGAGTTGAATGAAGATGTGGTTGCCTCCATAATCTCTAACATCAGTTTTGCGCGTGGCGAACTGATTGAAGACAATTATATTTTAGCGTTTAAGCAAATTACCGAAATAGCAGTGAAGGCGATGTCGCCCGGAATCAATGATCCTGGAACAGCCATTAATGCGATTGATTATTTAACGGATATTTTTGCATTGAGAATGCAAAAAAACGACAATGGAATTATTGTCCACGAGGAAAAAGCTACGCTTAGAATGGCGGTTGTAACTTTTAAGGAACTTATATATAATGTGATGACCTCTTTACGAACTTATTGTAAACACGATCCAGTTATGGTGCAGAAGTTATTGTGGATGTTGGAGTATCTTCAAAAGCAACCCGCTGCCGAAACAGATTACCACGTTGTAATAAAGGAAGAAATAAAAACCCTTTTGGCGCAAGCGAAAGATTCATTCGATTCAAAAAAAGATGTCGCTTTTATTGAGAAAAAAGCGTAAGATTAATTGTAATATATTTTGAATATTTTCAATAGCTCATCGGCGGGGATTATATTAGCTTCGGACGCTTCCAGCTTTATTAGAATTTGATCAGCAATTATAGGGCGGATCCCCATTTTTAGCCCGAAATTTTTTAAAGCTACTATTTCAGTTTCATGGGTTTCGTTATCTATCTTCATCATCAAAATCAATTTATAGAAATGGGTGATGCGTTCAACTTCACTAAAAACTGGGCGCGAAGGCTGGGGATTTTCAAAAAGATCAATTAGTTCATTTTTTGAAACATCCATTCTTTTAGCCAATTTCTTAATAAAATCTATTTCGGAATTTTTGATTTTTCCATCGGCCATCACCATATTTATTAAATCACTTAGAAGAGATTTCGGATTTTTCTCCATATAACATTAATTAAAAAAAGCCCTTGCTAATGCTAAGGGCTTTTGTATTTGTTATTTTTGTTTATGAAAGAACTGCTTTCACCTTGTCTGCAGCTTCTTGAAATTCAATAGCGCTTTGTACGTCCAAACCACTGTCGTCAATCAATTTTTTTGCAATGTCAGCATTTGTTCCCTGCAAACGTACAATGATTGGAATGCTGATAGTGCCCATATTTTTATAGGCATCAATAACGCCTTGTGCAACACGGTCACAACGAACAATTCCACCAAAGATATTTATCAAAATTGCCTTCACGTTCGGGTCTTTTAAAATTAATTTGAAAGCGGCCTCAACGCGCTCTGCATCTGCAGTCCCACCTACGTCAAGGAAGTTTGCAGGCTCACCACCGGCTTGTTTAATAAGATCCATTGTTGCCATTGCAAGGCCGGCGCCGTTTACCATACAACCCACGTTTCCGTCAAGGTCAACATAGTTCAGGCCTTTTTCCTTTGCTTCAACCTCTACTGGGTTTTCTTCGCGTTTGTCGCGCATTTCCTCATAATTTTTATGACGGAAAAGTGCGTTATCGTCAATACTTACTTTCGCATCAACCGCGATAATTTTATCATCACTTGTTTTTAAAACTGGATTTATTTCGAAAAGCGAAGAATCAGATTCGTTGTATGCTTTG
>Ga0209344_10000821_pt1 | contig 47177 bp, 31 predicted proteins | sample Cruoilmetagenom6_FD_187293 | JGI IMG/M metagenome (GOLD analysis project Ga0209344, IMG submission 187293) | Oil polluted marine microbial communities from Coal Oil Point, Santa Barbara, California, USA - Santa Barbara Oil Seep Sample 6 (SPAdes)... | ecosystem: Environmental > Aquatic > Marine... | reverse complement strand
AGAGACGTCGAATTCGTTTTGATCATTGATTTCAACGGAGAAAGGTTCTGTTACTGTGTTTCCTTCTCCATCTATGCCAGTGATGAAGATGTTATGAGATTGAAGAGATTCAAAATCTAAGTCAGCTGTTCCTGAGACTACGAGTTCATTTCCTACAATCGTGAAATTGCTATTGGCGAGGGGCGCGCCACTTTCATCAGAAATAAAATAAACAAAAACAGATCCTGCAGCATCCTCGAGATTAAGAGTCGCAATGACTGTTCCCTCAGCTGAATTTTCATCAACACTATTGCCTTTTGTGACTAGGTCAGGGTTGAAAGTTTCCCCTTCAGTTTGAGGAGTGGTTGACCCGCCAGTGTTTGTTTCATCTCCAGTTTCAGGAATGTTCTTTCCGTCAGTTGTACTTTCTTCAGTAGTTGTATCTTCTTCAGGTAATGTGCTTACTGGGCCGGCGTTATCTGAACTTTCTACTTTTTCTAAATTACCAGGAGATAGGGGTACATCGTTTCCTGTTAGTTCTTCGGACTTTAATTCTTCAATTCGAGGGGAACTTTGTTCGTCTGCTAATTGTGTTGTTGTTTGTTCTATTTCTGATTTTTCAGATTGATCTAGAACCTTACCTTCTTTTTGAGTTGATTGAAGAACTACACCGTCAATTTTTTCAGCTTCTTCTTCTATACCGTAATGTAGATTTGGGTTGGTAATGTCTGCTCTAGATATAGAGGTGTCTGTTATTTGTTCTTCAAGGGACTTATTGATTAAATTTTCATAATCACGTTGTCCTTGGGCTGATGAGGATGCTGACTGATCTTTACCGGCACTGTTAAATCCTTGAGATTTATCACCGGAGTTGTTCGTTGTATTATCTTTACTCATCACATAACCCTAAACATTACTTAAGAACGCTCGGTCTCAGACGGAGAGCCGGACTTTTGTTGTATGATGGTGTTTTTTAGTTACCGGAGAGTTACCTCCATCAGTTTAAGGATGGGTTAGTGATTTTATAGTTAAGAATATGCTAACATATTAATAAACATAACTTTTCTTGATTCTTTCTTTAAAATTGTTCCATTTTGAAAATTTAACTGATTTTGTGTGTTTTATTTACAATTTTAATCTTATTTGTTCAGAATAAGTTACTGAAATTTAAAAAAATTAAAACTTTCTAAAACAAGTGCTGCCATTCTTATTATGCGGGTTTTTCCGAGTTTCCAATAACAGTATGGCTTTTAAGCCTTAGATTTAGAGTTTTAGTTATTCAAATGGCGCGTTCGCAGACTAAAAATAATAATTTTCAAGCTGATCAGGCTGAAGACACTAAGGTTGTGAAATCTGGTGTGCGGGATCGTTTGTGGCCAATTAACATAAAAAGACTAAAAGCTCATGGGATACCTAGTACTGAGTTATTGAAAATGCCGCCTACAATATGGGTCTCTTCAATAATTATTAACGTTTTAGGTGTCGGGTTACCTATTCTTATTCTTCAAGTTTATGATCGCGTTATACCTAACCAGTCATTGAACACTCTTTTATTGCTTGCACTTGGTTTTGTGGGTGTTCTTGGTCTTGAATTTTTATTGCGTCTTGGGCGTGCTTATATACTTGGGTGGGCTGCAACTCAGTTTCAGATGACAGTTGGTCAACTGGCGATTAAAAAATTACTTACAGCTCCTTTAGAGTTAGTCAGTAAGGATAGAACTCAGACGCAACTTGACCGTTTAACATCAATTTCCCGATTGGCTGATTTCTTTGGTGGGCCTAATAGCCTTCTTATTATCGATTTGCCTTTCGTTATTATTCTAATTGTGACAATGGGATTGATTGCCGGGTATTTAGTATTCATACCTTTAAGTGTTTTGCTGATATTTGCCGGGCTTACATTGAGATATGGACGTGAGCTTGGCGAACAGTTTGAGGCGCGTGAAGCGCAAGATAACAGAACATATGATTTTGTAGCAGAGTGTTTGCATGGAGTTATTACTCTTAAGGGCTTTGCTATGGAGCCTTTTATGTTGCGTCGTTTTGAGCGTTTGCAAAATTCTCGGGCTATCACGAATTATCGGACCATTATGGCGTCTACAAGTGCTCAATCTGTTAGTGCTATTTTGGGTAACGTGACCATTATTGCAACTGTTTCTGTTGGGGCAATCTTTGCTGTTATAAGTGACCTTTCAATTGGCACTTTGGCGGCTTGTACTTTACTTTCTGGGCGCATAATTCAACCTGTTGTGCGGTTTGCTGGATTATGGTCTGAATTTCAAAAATTGGAACTTGCGCTGCAAGAAGCATCGGATTTATTTCGTCTTGAACAGCGCACGACAGAATTTATTACCGATGGGCGTGAAGGTCCGCCTACCATTCAATTGATGAATGTGAGTTATCAAGAAAATAATACATCTATTTTAGAGCCCGTTAATTTAACCATTGATGGGTTTGAGTGTTTTGGTGTTACTGGTCCGGATAATGAAGCTAAGTCACTGTTTTTAAAAACAGTAACGGGTTTATATATGCCTCATTCAGGTGATGTTATTTATAATAATATTAATGTGGAACATTATCGAAATGGTAATCCTGGCAGTATTGTTATGGTTGGGCCTAAATCAAGTGTTTTTGATGGGACGATTTTGGAGAACTTCACTTTGTTTGGTACAGGGCCTACTGTTGATGAGGTTCGTTGGGCAGCGCAGATGACGGGTGTTGACTATGATATTAATTGCTTGCCTCAAGGTTATGATACACCGATTGGTGATGGGGCAATGGAGAAATTACCTCAAGGTCTTATCAGACGTGTTTTGTTGACGCGAGCCATTGCGATGTTGCCAAAAATACTAGTGCTAGATGAACCGCAAATGTTTTTGGATAATTCCGCAGATAAAAAGCTTGTTCAATGTCTTTCAGCTCTGCGTCATAATATGACGATTATCATTTCGACAATGAGACCTTCTTATTTTCCGCTGACTGATCGTTTGTATAATTTTGAAGACGGCACGATTTCGCAAATTGGTGGGACACCACGGCATCAGTATACCCAAGAAGGAAGTTCTGCACTTCCTAGGGGGGCGTAGCGATGACTGATTTAAGTGATAAAATTCCCTCTCATTTACATCACACTCTTATTCGTAATGATAGTGTGGCGATTAACGAGGTGCATGAGCAATATTTATTATTGCAACAGCAATATGGAACGAAAACTGAAGACGGCAAAGCGCACTTTACGCCTTATGAGATTTGTTTACATCGGTTGGTTGAAATTCTGGCCTGGAGTGGTGACCAACGTCATTTGATGGAAGCGTTGCCGCATCTTGAATCTTTAGATGATATTTATGCCCTGCAGGCTGTTCTTTTGAGGATTGGACAACAGACAAAACGTAAAAATGTTCGTTTCTTGAAATATTCTAAGAATATCTTTCCTTGTATTCTTGACTTTAAAGATGGGCCGGTGCTCATAACTGAAGCGTTAGAGGATGGTACATTTAAGGGCTTTGATGCTGAGGGCGACCGCGTTTTCAAATGGTCTCAGTTGAAAAAAGCTAAAGACCTTTATCTTATTCAGGCCGAGGAAAATTTATTAGGTGTTGAAAATGTTGCAACGGGTTCTTGGTTTAATAGTGCATTAAAGAAAATGCGTCGTCCAATTTTGGCAACTTTGTTTTTGACTTTCATAGCGAATATTTTAACGATTGCGACGCCGATCTACACAATGAATGTGTATAATAAAGTGATTGGCAGTCAAGCACTTGATACACTCGGTTATTTCTTTGTTGGTATTCTCTTAGCTGTTTTTGCTGAGGTTCTCATTCGGCGTGAGAGAGGCAAGATTATTGCCTTTATCGGTGCTCGCATCGACGCAGAAATTACCAATCATGTGTTCAAACAGATTTTAACACTTCCCTTACAGATGACTGAATCAGCATCAGTCAATAAGCAGATTGTTCAATTTAGGCAGTTTGAATCTATTCGTGACCTGTTGACAGGAAATTTAGCTAGCACACTGCTTGATTTGCCATTTTTGTTTATCTTTTTTGGGGTGATTGCATATTTGTCTGGCTGGTTAGCCGTTATCCCTTTTGTATTGCTGTTTGTATTTGGTGTGATTTCGATGTTGGCTTTACCTGTTATTCGTCAGCGTGGTCGTAAATCTGGGCATGATCGTTCTCAGTTTAATCGAATGTCGATGGAGCTTGCGAATAAAATGCAGGCCATACGAGAATTAGGTGCAGAAGAGCTTTGGCTTGCACGCCATTCCAGGGTTTCAACTGTTTCTGCTCACAGTATGTTTTTGGCACGCTTTTTTGAAACCGCTCTTCAGGCGGGTGCTCAGATTTTGGTTATGATGGCCGGGCTCGCTACAATTTCACTTGGTGCATATTACGTCATTGAGGGAACTATGGATACGGGTGCGTTGATTGCCATTATGATGATTGTTTGGCGTATTTTAACTCCTATTCAAATTGCGTTCCTTTCTTTAAATCGGATTAGCCAACTGAAACAGACAGTGAAACAACTTGACCGACTGATGATGATCAAACGTGAAAGACGTTTTAAAGGACGACCAAACTCGCTTCGAAAATTTGAAGGTAATGTGAAATTTGAAAATGTTAGCTTTCGGTATGGTCCGCGTTCAGAACCTGCGCTTAAGGCTGTAAATTTTGAAATTAAACATGGGGAGGTTATTGCAATCACCGGTGCAACCGGTTGTGGTAAATCGACAATTTTGAAGATGATGCTTGGGCTTTATAAGCCGCAAGCTGGACGGATCTTTTTGGATAACATCAATATTCAACAATTGGATGTTGGTGAAGTTCGTTCTTCAATGGGATACATGCCACAAGAGATATCGTTGTTTTATGGATCTCTTGCGCAAAATATGTTGCTAGGAAATCCTGTTGCTCAAAAAGATGATATTCTCAAAGCATTGGCTGAAGCCGGCATAAGAGAAGATAACCCCATTTTAGCTCAAGGGCTTGATCAGCCATTGAGACATGAAACAAATGGTTTAGGTGAATCTTGTATGGCATCTGTTGCTCTTGCCAGATCTTTTTTAATCGATGGACCTTTTTTGCTTTTGGATAATCCGGGAGTTTATTTAGACCATGTTGCAGATAAACATTTTATTCGCCAACTTGATCAATTTAGGGGGCGTAAGACAGTTATTTTAGTGACCAACCGCCCGAGCCATATCAAGGCTTGTGATCGGATTTTACAGTTTCATGCTGGTGCTTTGGTGAATGATGTTCCTGTTGAAGCTTATATTGAGGCCATGAATAAGTCTCAGAACGCTGGGTAGGTTAATTTTTAGGATATAAATAAAATTTTACTTTTTAAAGGTGTTTGAAAGTTTTTTTTCCTACACCTTATTTTGATTTAGTTTTTATGCGGAATAGTTTTTAATTTATGACATATGTACAGCAAAAAAATTTGGCATTGCCAATTGATATTCAGGGCGGAGAGTGGGATTACTTCTTTCTCCGTATGACAGGATTTCTGTGCCTGTTTTTCTGCCTTGCTGTTGGCGGTGCGGCAATTGCCCCGTTATATGAGGTTGCGATGACTGAGGGGAAAATAGTTCCCGTTGGGTCAGTTGTTCGTGTCGAACATTTCGAAGGCGGGATTGTTAAAACAATCAAATATCGTGCTGGTGATAATGTAAAAAAGGGTGATGTTATTCTCTCACTCACACCGGCTGCTGCTGTTAGTGATCAAGATCAATTGGCTGCTCGCTATGTGAATTTTAATATTGTTAAAATACGTTTGTCAGCATTGCTTAATGATGAAACGCCAAATTTTGGCAAATATTTAAAGAGCCACCCTAAATTAACTTCTGATCATATGTCCCATTACAGGGATGAAAAGAAAACCTTAGAGCACACGATTGGTAGTCTGACAGCACGTGTAAATCAAAAAGCTGCTGAGGTGAGAGCCACTGAACTTGAGGTTAAGAGCTTAAATAGCCAGTTAGCTATTCACAAAGAACAATATCAATTGCGTAATTCTTTGGTGAAGGACGGATTTACAACAAGGAATTCCTTTCTTGAAGCGAAAGCAAAGGTTGCCAACACTGAAGCAAGGGTTGCTCAATTGGAAGGCCAATTGCTCTCAGCTGTTAATGGTTTATCTGAAGTTGAATTGCAGCTTTCTGAAGCTATTTCTAAAACACGGCAATCATGGTCTAGTGAACTTGCACAAACGTCGGCCAGTCTTTCTGAAATTGATGCTGCGATCGGTAAAGCTGAAGACCGGGTGAACCGACTTGATGTGCGTGCGCCAATTTCGGGAATTATTCAAAGTATAAGCCCTAAATCAGTTGGTGAAGTGATTAATCCGGGTGATTTGGTTGCCGAGATGGTACCTGCTGGGAATAAGTTGTTAGCTGAAGTTAAATTGAAGCCTGAAGATGTAACGAACGTTCGAAAAGGGCAAAAGGCACGCATTACAGTGACGGCATTTGACACGAAAGAATTTGGTACCATTGATGGGACCGTTTTAAGTGTCTCTCCTTCGACATTTAAGAATGAGAAGGAAGAGGAATATTATGAAGTTCGTTTGCAGCTTGAGAAATTATTGTTCCGCCGTAAAGGTATTGATCACCCTGTTTTACCGGGCATGGTGGTTCAGGCTGAATTGATTAAAGGTGAAAGATCCGTTCTTAGGTACTTGCTTAAGCCAATCTTTACAGCTTTTGATAACAGTTTTGGTGAGCGTTAAGTTTTTACTTAATGAAAAATTGTTTCAAAATGAAAATTTACTTAATCCAAATTTAATAATGAGACCCGTAAAGTAGAGACGAGATTTTACCTCGCTTTATGTGGGGGGTTATTATTTGGAGTTAGGGATGTTCCTCGTTTTGCGGCGATCAGTTGTTTTATTTACGAGCATGATTACGCTTGGACTATTTGGCGTTCTGTTCTTAATTTTTGGGCCTACAAGTATAGGTTTTGCTGATCAGTTTAATGATTTACTTGGCGAAGCTGTTGAACAAGGCACTCAAGTTGATGCTGCGCGCTCACGCCGTGATGCAGCTGAAAGTTCAGTTCGTAAAGCTTGGTCTAAATTCCTTCCGTCTGTAAAAGCTTATGGTGACTTTGGTCATACTCGTGATAACGCATTTGGTCGTTTAAACGGTAGCCGTAATAGTTATGATAGCAGTGAATATGGTGTTTCAGCTTCTTTGCCGATTTATCGGGGGGGGCAGAACTATTATGGTCTTAAAGAGGCCAAGTCAAATGCCAAAGCTGAAGGGCATAGTTTTGTTGAGACGAAACAGGTTTTATTACTGGATACAGTTCGTGCGATTTTAGGAATTGTCCGTGATCGAGAAATTGTTAATTTGCAACGTCAGAATCAGGAAATCGTTGGTACAATTTTAAAAACTACTCAATCTCGATATGATGGCGGCGAAGCAACCAGAACTGATATTGCCATTGCTGAAGATCAGTATTTTGCAGCACAGTCAGTTTATACCCAAGCTATAGATAATTTGAATACGAATGAGATTGATTTTAACCGGATCATTGGTCGGAAAGCTGGCCGTTTATCTTTGCCAAAAGGGTTGCCATCTCGTTTACCCAAAAGTTTAAATGAAGCTATTATGTTGGCCGAGCAACAAAACCCACAATTGCTTGCTGCTATTTTTCGGAGTGAAGCTGCAGACCATTCTTTAAAAGCATCTTATGGTGGTTTTTTACCAAGTGTGGATTTGAACCTTGATTATAAAGAAGAACGTTATCATGGTGAACAGATAAGTGATGATAGTGACCTTACTGTTAAGTTGAATTTTACAGTCCCCCTATTCAAACCTGAGGCTCTGGCTTCAAGCCAGGTTAGCCGTCATGTTTCTCAACAACGAAAATATGAAGCACGTGATGCGCGCTTAACAGCTAAAGCGATGGCAACAGTTGCCTGGAAGAGCTATCATACGGCCCAGAAACGTTATCGTTTAGGCTTGGTGCGTATTAAAGCTGCAAAAGAAGCCTCCAGAGGAATGCGCCGCGAACTCGATGCTGGGCAGCGTACTGTTCTTGATGTCCTGGATACACAGGAGCGTTTGGTTCAGGCACGAGTGCAAGCTTCTAATGCGAAATTTGAGAGATATATGGCAGCGCATTTATTGCTTTCGGCAATTGGGCGGCTTGATACTACAACAAGTAATGTTGCTCAATTAGATGAATATGTGACTGCAAAAAAAGGGCGTAGGCTTCATTCTAATAAGTGGCAAACGGCTTCAATAAAAGCAAAAACACACACTAGAAAGATTGCTTATAAAACGCCTGCGAAATCTATCGATAGTGATGTTGCTTCAATTGAGCGTCGTTATGCGCATGGGTTTAATAAAATTCCATCACTACCTGTTTTAAAAACTCGTATTGTGCGGAATACAAAGCAGCCCTTGCCGAAATTAATAAACAAGCCTTCTGTTCAACCTAAAAAGTTTGTGGAGCCAAAAAAGATTACTCCTAATGCTCGTCCAACAAAGACGCTCAAGATTTTACCGACAGACGAACAAAAGGAAATGCTGATACGCAAGGGAATTTACAGTAAATTGAAAAAGAAGAAGCAAAATTCTTCTGATGAAATCATTACTGGGTCTATTAAGAAAATAACTAAAAAAATTCCATTACCTCTTGTGAAGAAAAATGAGAAAACTAAAGTAAGCACACCGATAAAAACTGCTGATTATCGCCGCGATTATCAAGCTTTTGTTATTCATAAGATTCCGTTGCCTGTTAGAAAATTAGTAGAACATGACGATCTGGTAACTGGTAGTTTGTCTCAGAAAACTGAACCTTTAAAAGAGCAGTCAAAACAGGAATTATACCCAGCGACATATCAAAATAGATTTGCTGTTTGGTGGAATGACAAGGTTGATAAGGTCATTGGGGCTTCTGGCCGCCCTAAACCTAAATTGGTTGATGTGAAGAAATACCGGCAGTACCGCAAAGAATTATCGACGAAATAATAAAAAGCCCTCAATTTCTATTTTGAAAATTGAGGGCTTTTTTTATTAATATGGAATTGATAAAAGAGTTCTGAGGCCGTAGCTTATTGTTGCTAATGTGAGCACGCCTCCCACCCAAAAAACTAAGAACCAAAGCGCTCTTTTTCCCCATCTGGGGCGATCATTGGATACTGGTTTTTCGTCTTTACCTGACATTTTTTGATGCTCCTTCAGGTTGCCCACTAACAACCGTACTAGTGATAGCCGTCGTGTTTTGTGACTTTGCCTCTGAAGATCCAGTATACATAGGCTGTATAGCCTAAGATGATCGGGAGTAAAGCCAGTGTTCCGTAAAGTAAGAATGAGAGGCTTTCCGGTGGGTTTGCTGCTTGCCAAATTGTGAAGTGACGCGGCACAATATAGGGAAACATGCTAATGGCAAACCCGATATATGAGAGAATGAATAAGCCCAAAGTTGAGAGGAAGGGGTAATATTCATGTTTCCCTTTAATCGATGTGAATAGTGCGGCCCAACAACCTAAAACTAAGATAGGTACGGGAGCAACAAAAGCTATGTTTGGCCAGGAGAACCAGCGCTCAGCAATGTCTGTGTCTAGGAATGGTGTCCAGAGGCTGACAAGCCCAACGAAGCCAAATACAATAACTGCGATGGGCATTGCAACTCTGTAGAGGTCATGTTGTAATTCGCCTTCTGTTTTCATGATGAGCCAGCAGGCCCCTAAAAGTGCGTAGGCGGCAACGACAGCGAGACCGATCGTTGCTGAAAAGGGTGTGAACCAATCAAACCAACCGCCACTATAGTTGCGGCCGGTGATTTCAATGCCCTGGATGAAGGCACCGAGTATGACGCCTTGGCAAAAAGCCGCGACAGTAGAGCCTGCTGCAAATGACCATTCCCACCAATGGCGATCGTCATCTTTTGCTCTTGCGCAAAATTCAAAGGCAACACCTCTGAATATCAGCCCTAATAACATAGCAATGATTGGAGCATAAAAGGCGGGGAGTAATGTTGCATAAGCTAAGGGGAAAGCGGCAAAGAGGCCACCGCCGCCAAGGATGAGCCAAGTTTCATTGCCATCCCAAACAGGGGCAATTGTATTCATCATGACATCTCTATCTTCTCTTTCTTTGAAAAGAGGAAAGAGAATGCCAACTCCTAAGTCAAATCCATCGAGTACAACATAAAGCAATATTGCTACTGCGATGAGGATTGCCCATACAAAGGCGAGATCAAATACCATGTGTTTTTTTCCTCATTAATGTTGTGTTTGGGCATCTTGTGCCGGATTAATATTCATTTGGCGAAGGATGTAAATGATCCCGGGGGTAAAGACGAGAAAATAGACAAATACCAGTGCTATGAGTGAGCCCCAAATGCCTGGTGAGGCGATGGGTGAGACGCTCTCTGAGGTTCGAAGGATACCATAAACAGTGTAGGGTTGACGGCCTACTTCGGTGACGAACCAACCGGCTAGTAGCGCAACAAGTCCTGTTGGTCCCATTAGTAAGCAAGCTTTATGATACAGAGATTGTGTATAGAGGCGCCCTCTTAGGCGTAAAATCAACCCAACCAAACCAATGCCGATCATGGCCATGCCAATGCCGACCATTATTCTAAAACTCCAAAATACTATGGGAACATTTGGCCAGTCTTTTTTGGGCCATTCGCTTAAGCCTTTAACTTCCTCATCCCAACCATGTTTGAGGATCATGCTGCCAAGTTTTGGAATTTCAAGGGCATAGTCAACTTTACCTGTTTCCATATTGGGCAAGCCAAAGAGAATAAGGGGGGCTCCTTTTTGCGTATGGAAGTGTCCTTCCATGGCGGCAACTTTAGCTGGTTGGTGCTCAATGGTATTGAGGCCATGCATGTCACCGGCGACAAGCTGTATTGGGGCAACGATGGTGGCCATCCAAATAGCTAGCGAGAACATTGTTCGGGCGTGTTTGTTTGCACTATCTTTTAAGAGATGGAAGGCTGCGACGCTACCTACAATAAATGATGTTGTGAGGTAGGCTGCTAAAACCATATGAACCAGGCGGTAAGGGAAAGAGGGATTAAAGATAACGGCGAACCAGTCGACAGGTATAAATTGGCCGACGTCATTATAGCCAAATCCTGCTGGTGTTTGCATCCAGCTATTTACCGAGAGGATCCAGAAGGCGGAGAAAAGTGTGCCTATGGCAACGAGTGCGGTTGCTGTGAAGTGTAACCCTTTACCGACTTTATCCATGCCAAAGAGCATAATGCCTAAAAATCCAGCTTCGAGGAAAAAGGCGCTTAAAACTTCATATCCTAGAAGAGGGCCTAAAACGGGTCCTGTTTTATCTGAGAACACGCTCCAGTTGGTGCCGAATTGGTATGACATAACAAGACCAGAGACAACGCCCATTCCGAAGGCTATGGCGAAGATTTTTTTCCAATAATGGAAAAGGTCAATGTAGATGTCTTTTCCTGTGATTAACCACAAGGCTTCAAGCACTGCTAAAAAGCTGGCAAGGCCAATGGAAAAGGCTGGGAAAATAATGTGAAAGGCAATTGTGAATGCGAATTGGATACGGGCTAATAAAACAGCGTCAAAATATTCGAGCATGCTTTCTTCCTTGGATGGCTAATTTGTATCTCTTTTATTGCCTGAGTATAGGCTGAATTCACATGCGACCAAATGACTTTTTTTGCTTCAGTTGCCCACCAACAACGGCATTTTTGCTTCAGTTGCCCACCAGCAGCAGCATTTTTGCTTCAGTTGCTCATTAAGAACCGTAAATTTTAAGATTGTTAGATTTAGTTAGAACGCAATTAGTGCATTCATTGGACTAAGGTTTAGTTTTTTGATTGAAAAGTAAAATTCGTAGAAAAATTTGACTTTAGGGATGAGAATTTCGATTTTAAGAGCGGTTTTGGCAACGCTTGATTTTAAATTGCTCTCTTATCCCCCTCTGAACCGTAAACACCTTGACGATGTTTTCCTCGCAAGTTAGTCGTGTTTTATCAATTATCGTTAATTAAACGAGCGAAACCTCTGTTTAGTCTTTCGTTTTGCGTAATATAGGGGACATGAAAATGGCACAAACTCAGGCACAGACTCAGGCCGTTATAAAAGAAAAACGAACTGAATTTTCTGGATGGGGGCGTGTTGTTGACTATTTCTTTGGTCGAAACTCTCTCATCGGAATTGCATCTTTGATGCTGCTTGTTATTTCAGGTTATGCGACCTGGAGTGGAATGAGTGACTTTATCTTAGGGGTTCAGTCAAGTGGTGTTTCGCAAGGGCGGACAATGCCTGGCGGGCTTTCCGTTTCTAATGAAGCTCTGGTGATTGCTATTGTTGTAGCTCTGACCTTTCTTATGTGGCTGGCATTGCGCGAAACTTTTGGAGCGCAGCGCCGCTTTTCTGAACGGCTTATTACGTTACCACTTTATTTATTCTTGGCACTTTGGTCTATCGGGTTTGGATATGGCTTTTGGTGGAGCCTTATTGCGGGTGAAGAAGCTACGCGGACCAGTCTTTCTGGATTACAAGAAGATGCAAGAGATGCTGGAGGTGCCGTGGCTGCTCGGCTTGATGCAGTTAAAATTCAACTTGATAATGTTGTGAGCTGGTCTGAAACGCAAATGGCGCGTGAAGAAAGCAGCGGTGGTAGTTGTGGCCGTGCCTCTGGAGCGGGCCGAGGACCTTTATATAATGCGCGGCGGAGTGTTCGTGACCAGGTTGCATCGCTCAGAGATGGTATTTCAACATCCTGGCTTGCGCCAGTTAAAGTAGATTTAGAGAAATTGAGATTAAGTGTTGCTCGTATTGAAGGGGCAACGGTTGCTGAGCGTCAAAAGATTTTTGAGATAACTGCGTCTGGTGTGCGGGGGAACGCTAAAAATATTGCGGCACGCTCGAATGAACTTGGTAAGACAACGGCGACTGAAATGCTTGCTTTGGCAGAGACTGTTTCTGTTTCGCCGGGGGCACCTGGATTTTCTTGTTATGATCCGACGCTGGCACAACGTTTACGACAAGCAGCAGCTCAAGCTGGCGAACCTGCTGTATTAAACTTACGAGAAGCCTCATTTAATGAGGGGCCTGCTGGAGTTGCGAATGCAGTGAAACGGCTTTGGGCAAATATGGGGTCTTATTTTACCTCTCTTGTTTCTTACATTGCTTCTGGTGGTGAGGTGGCATCTGGGAAGACAGATGGTGGATCGAAAATTACTGGCCGGGATTTAATTGCGCTTTTGGCGACACTTGGGGTTGATTTGGGTCTGTTTGCTTTAACGGCTTTGAACCCGCCATCTGCTGGGCCACTACGCCGAGATGGGTTGGAACGTAATCAGGCGCGATTGCATTTACCAAATATGACTGTGATTAGACAATTAACAGCAGCAATAGAAACCGCGATTTCACGAGCACCGGGGGCTGACATTGAATGGGTGCGAAAACACCTTGTTCATCATGGGGGAACTTCGTTCTTTATAATTCCCAATCTCTATAGTGTAGCAAAAGATAATAAAGACGAAGAATTGAGAGCACTTGCAATTAATCAATTGACAGGAGTGCTTGATGATTTGGAGTTGATACGGGTTCTCACACCTCGTGAGCTTAGACAAGCGCGGCGTGAAGAGGCGAGGGAGAGCCGGAGCAGTGTTCAGGAAAATGAACATATTCGTAATCATGGTTTACTCTCTAAAGGGCGCCGGATGCTTGATATTGTGGGGTGGAGTACCGATGCTCAACGAGACTTAGAAGTTTTCCATCTTGTTGATACAGAAGGTTTAACTCCACTGCTTACTGTTTTGAATGAAGCCAGCCGGGCAGGTGAAGCAAATGGGGATGATGCTGAAAAAGTTGAGGTTTCTGATATTGCTTTAGAAAAGACAACTGACCCTCAATCAAAAATTTAGTTTGAAATTATAAAAAGAAAAAGGGCCGCTAAATTTATTTAGTGGCCCTTTTTTCTATAAATTTTTTCAAACGCTAATTCGTTTCTGATTTGCTATCTTCGTTAATTTCTTCAATTTCTTTATAAGCGCATGGTATAGCCGTTAAGGTGCAGGTATAATATTGAGAAGTACCTGGTTTTGTACATTTGATAGATTTGCTTTTGGCGTTGTGCCATTGGGCGAAATCTTCATTAAACTTTTTTTTCACCTGTTCTGACCATTGGATAATGGTGCGCATATTAGCAATTGATTCAAGAATATTTGGAAAGCCGGTCAGTTTTATTTTATCTTTACAAACTAATTTTGTTTCGATTGTTTTTTCAGATTGTGTTTCCGCACTTACTTGAGCAGAAAATAATCCAAATGAGCAAATTAGTAGTAATGATGTAAATTTTTTCAAACTTTTCATCTTCATTTACCTAAAACGCAAGACTATGGCAGGCAAAATTGTAAAATTAAATTGGCAATTTTAACGCAGCCATATTCAATGAATTATGTTGATTAATCCATTTTGCCATCAAACCTTTAATAAAAGAATATGGATTTAAAATATGATCTTTAAATGATTTTTAAGTTATGAACTTTGTTTAATGGCGTGTAAATTCTGAGGCTAGGAAGTGAACATCATTTTGCGAAAATGAGCCTGATTTTGAGTGGGCGCCTAGAAATGATTGTTCATTTGTTTGTTTTGCGCGCTTGATATGAACCTGAGGAATTTTGTCGCAAATTTGCCATAAGGCATTAAATGCACGCTCGCCCCTAATTGCAGCCTGTTTGCACTCTTTTTCAAAAATGTAGAAACCGAATCGTGAACTAACTTCGCGGCGCATTGATTCGCCTGACCAGCTACATTGATTGGTTAGAGTTAATTGTTCGTGAGCATCTACCAGGTTTTGTCTATTGCCCCAGCGGATATTTTTTTCTGGATTTAAACCACAAGGTGATGTTTCTGGGTCTAACCACTCACAGAGATGCTCTGTTGGTGTGATTTGAGCAAAGATGATTTTTATCTCAATATTGGCAAGTGAAAATTTTTCACGGTATTGAATGCACGCTTTTGCAATGTTTGCTTCTGGCGAGCGAGCAATTAAAGTTAAGCTCTTATCAAGAGAGGCATCAGAAGAAATTTTTTGTATAAAATGGTCTAAAATATCAAAGAAGTAGTTTAGCTCAGCAGTATCGTCTGTTGCTGTGGGGCTGCTGATTTCTTTGATAAGTCCCATTTTTTATTTTTCCTTCTTTTCTGGATATTGGCAGCGTGTAGTGGCTTTGCCATCTGTTGAAATTCACAATAACAATATGGGGGTTAATGAATGATTGCCGTGTGAACTAAAAGTGATCAATTTTAAAAAAAAATTAGACTTCTTTTTCTGTACCCTGTTTTTTATTCTTTTTTGTCATCTGATTCTGTTGTTGACTTTATATCTTTTGCAAACCAGTCAGTTATTTTTCCAACAGCAATGTGGGCTAATTCAGGCTCTTCTTCGACCGTTTTGGGGTTTATAGTCTTTTCTGCGTCATTTTCACTTTCCGTATTTTCGGAAGTTGATAGGTTATCTTGTAAGGCTTCTAGTTTTTTTGTGATCTGTTCTGCAGGTGGTAAATTTTCTTGTTCTTGCGTTTTACCAGTTGTTTTAACACTTTCAGTTGCTTCTTTGACGTTTGGTTGTTCTGTTTTTTGAACCGGTGCCTTAGCGTTCTCGTCTTGTAATAGTGAGATTATGTTTGCACTGTCAGCTTTATCTTTTGTGTTAGGCCCTTCTTTAGTTAGATTCTCTGTTGTTTCTTCTGTCTTCTGTGACAATTTGTTATTTTGATTCTGTAACTCTTCTTTCTTTAAGTCATCGTTTTTAAGGTTTTTGCTCTGCTGTTTCATCTCTTCAGTGATGAGAGGGGGCTGATTATTTGCAACAGGATGTTGTTTTGCTCCGTCCATTGGTTTGATACCAATTGGGTTGTAGGAGGGCTGTTTGTTTGCAAAAGACTGTTTTGCTATCGCTGGATTTTCTTGAGTTTCCTTTTGAATAGGTTGACCAGCTCTCATGTTTGAATGAGGTGTTTTATTTGACGTGTGTAATGGTGGCCTTTGGGGTGTTCTGTGGATTTGTCCGCCTTGTGAGGGGGGAATAGGTTGTCCATTATAAGGTGTTCCCTGCTGAACGGGGTTTTGTCTATTGTTATGGAATGCTGTGTTCTGAAATGTTGCGGGGGCAATGACATTATTATGAGGCTCATGAGATTGAGGCTGGCCTTTTTCTCCAACTTTTCTCAGCATACGCGGTAATTCCATTACAGATTCATCCTGTTGCCCCTCTATGTAGGAGTGAGTGTTACCAATTGTTTGATCTTTAATGTTTTGACCATTTTCGTCAAAGAGGCTTGTTTCATCAAAAAGGCTGGCGAAATTAGCTGACTTTTCATCTTTCAATGCACCAACTTTTTGCTCAGCTTCTGGAGTGTACTTTTCTAAGGTGCGTTGGTTCGCATTTGCGATGGCAACATCTTTGGCTGCTCCCATCACAGCATCAAGTACGATGTTGGACCAAGCACCATCTCTGAATTTATAAAGACGGAAGGCGCGATGCTCTGAAAATGAACTGCCCATCTTTTTTAATTTGCTTCTGATGATGAAGGTTGGTGGAATGATGGCTCTATCTACGATGCCACGTCCTTCAAGGCTGACAAATAGGTTGGCTAAATATTGCGCCTGAATATCATTGGAAGCTAGGGGGATAGCGACGTAATAATGACCGCCCCAATCAAATACGACATGTTGGAAGAGACTGAATTCTTCTCTGATGCCAGCAAAGTGTGTGGCATGAAAACTTGATAGAATACCGCTGATGGGGCCGTCTCTAGCTTCTTTCATTACTGGGACCAAAGATTTCAAGCGATCCATTGGACGATTGATGGAAACTAGCAATAGACAAAAATCGACAAAAACAGCGATGGCGAGAGGAATGTAGTCTCTGTCGTTTAAACCTGCTTGCACATTTGTAAGTTGCAATGGGGGCTTCTTTTCATTGACAGAGCGAACGGCTTTTTGGCGTGCTTCTCTGATTTCGTCTTCGCTTGGTGGCATTTTTAAAACCATCAGGCCTTTTAAAGTTGAGGCCAGTCGACGGAAGGCTTCTATGGTTGCCTCTGATCCTTCAACAGCGGCGATTTTTGGTTTCCCAAGCAAAGGTAACTGGTCAAAAGCTTGAACAACGCCTCGCAGTGCAGATTGTAGTTGATTGTCTGGGCACTTAAACGTACCGCCTTTGTCATCAGGGAATTGTGTTTTAGTTGAGCGTTCAGCCAAACTGTTACGAATGGATTTTAGCTGCGGGTCTGTTCTGAACGAATTAAACCGAGTGATTGTCAGATCTAACCTTTGGTTTAAACTTTTCATAAAGGCATTTCTTGTGCCGGTTGCTGGATCTACCGTTGAGGGGTGACGGGACGCAATTTTGGCCATATCGCCATTAAGTTGTTTGATTTCAGTGGCAACCGTTTGAGCTCGTCTCGTGACAAAGTCGCCAGCAAATGAGAAACTTTTTGCATCATTGTCTCTTAAGCGCCGTCTTGGTCCATCGCCTGGGCGAGAATTTGGGCAGCTATTGCCTTTTGTGCGCTCTTCAGTTGCTTTTTGAAGCGAGAGTGCTGTGAGGGTTGTAAGAGTGCTTTCTAACTGTTCTAACCTTGATTGCCCAGCTTGCAGTGAGCCTTGAACTTGTCCCACGGCACTTTCAGCTGATCTTGTTGCTTCAGAGCGGCTTTCTAAGAATTTCCAATAGAAGCCAAAGCCGAAGCCGATAGAAATTAGAGTTAGGAATAAATAACCGAAAATGAAGACAGTTCTTAATAACCAATTTAAGGGTGCAAAAAGTTGATCAAGGATATAGACGATCATTAGCATGAGCATAGCAACAGCAAAACCGATTGCTAATTTATACGTGACACCGATATCACCTGAATTGGCTGTGATGAGTTCTAAGAGACCTGAATAAGTTGAGACCCAAGACAGTGTGCCAAGGCCAATAATGAGGAGCATTTTTTTTATATCGATGGGGGTTTTTTGTTCATCTACATCTTTGAACATTCGCTCCAGTTCACTGGTGCTTGAGGAAAGTCGTTGATAAACACCGGTGTTTTTAATCATATCACTCATTATCGAATTTACCCTTAAAGTCGATTTTTACACTTGAAGCTGGTTAGTCGTAGTCAAACATTTAATTTTTGTGATCCATCTATCTTTCATCATTGGATCTGAATTCAACATGAATGGTCGATGATGCATTTTTCTTATGTGTAAATTCTCATTTTCTTGGCGGTACCTAAAATCTTTTGATGACCTTTTGAGTTGGCCATGTGTCTGATTTTGTCATTTTTGAGATGGCTTCGTTTTCCATCTCTTTATCCTCAATACCTTCTGTAGCCACCACCTTTTTTGTAAATCCTACCGGTAGATTTGTTTTCTTACCGAGTTTTGATGACCGTCCTAACTTATTGAATAACATTCAATTTAAGTCTTGGAATGATCTATCAAAGTTATGGCTCTCAAATATATTGAGAGCCAAAGCTTAGAATTTTTGGTGACAATTCCTTTTTGTTAAGGTTTTGTTTACCAATTCTTTGGGGCTGAAATTGGGCTTTTGGGGGGGTGGGTCTGTTTTAAGAGCTTTAGGTAAGATGGCTTTAAACAGTATTTGGAGGAATAGCTCGGTTGCTTATTGCGGATGCCTAGCGGGCATCTGAAGTAAAAAAATGAAAATCTGAAGTGCAAATAAAAATGATCTAGCGTTTTTTATTTTTTGCAAAGCCACCGAGGGATAATAGTAACTGTTCAAGTTCACAAACTTCTAGAGTAGGGTTGTTGCGGCGCCTTGCTTGACCCATGATTTCTTGAACTTTATGGATGGCATGAGCGAGATGATCTTCATGCCAAATATTGAGTTGTTTGATGAAATTATCTCGGCGTTCAAAATATAGAGGAGGGCGCTGTGATTTTGCGACCGTATCTATGGTCGCTCCGTTTGAAATGCTAAGTGCGCCTTTGTGTAATTTTTCAAGTTGACGCAAGAGACTGAGAAAAATTGGCGCTGGGTTTAAGCCAGTGCTAATAGCGCGGCTTAGTTGATTAAGAGCGATTTGTGGATTGCCTAGCAAGGTTTGGGCTATGATTTGATCCATCGCTATTTCTGACATGTCACTAAGAATATTATCTATATCCTCAATAGTAATTTGATCTTTGCCCATGGCATATAGTGCGAGTTTTTCGACCTCTTTGCGACTGAGGCCACGATCAGCGCCTAAGCGAGATATGAGATATTGTTCGGTCTCGCTAGAGAGGACTAATTTGTTGTCATTTAAGATGTCTTGAATGAGATTATGAAGAGCTGCGTTGTTATCCGTATAGCAAGGGATCGCAGCTATGGTTTTACCACTTTCAAATATTTTTCTGAGCTTAGCCGTCTTTTTTAAATCACCAGCTTCAATGATTAAATCAGCCTCAAAGGGTGTTTCTTTTAAAAGAGCTTCCAGATTGTTGACAGATAGAGCGGTGCCTGCCGTGACACGTAGAACTTTGCGTTCACCAAACATAGAAATGGTTTTTAAATCAAGGGAGAGACGTTCAGGGTTAGCTGATAAATCATCATTTAAAATGGTTATTTGCTCAGTTTCAGTGCCCTGGCGTTTCGCTTTTGTTGCCAAGTTTTGACTTAGGAATTTACTACGCTCTGAGACAAGGCCGTTATCAGGGCCAAAGATGAGGTACGCATCATAGGAAGACGGTGATTTAATGAGCCGGTCAATGTCGCTCGGTTTTATAGCAACCATTTTAACTCACGATAATCAAAGGTTGAAGGAGCAAACTTTAGAGCATTTCATTTTATTGTATTCAAAGATTTGCTCTAAACCTTTATTTAAGCTTGTTGTTTTTAATGGCGCTTTAGTTGCCATTTATTTGTTTCAGATGCCCACTAGGCATCCGCAATTAGCAACCGCACTTTTTTTAGTTGCGCTTCAGTTGCCCACCAACAACCGCACTATTCACTTTTATGTGACAAGCTTTAGCTGTTTCCTGAGAGGAATGCCGAAATTCTCACTTGGAGATCTTCAGCTGTTGTTTTTGCTGCACGGTCTTCAGCATCTCGGCGAGAGCGCACATTTGAATAAATTGAGGTGTTATCGTTGAAAGCGGCTTTTGCGAAAGAAGAACCTTCTAAGATTGGCAATTTATCATCAGCCACTCTATAGAGCTTGAAGGATGTTTTTAATTCCAGGAATTGGCCTTCACTGTCACCGTCACGGCGTACAAATTGTGATTTCACAGATTCTTTTACGACTAATGATAATTTATATTGAGGAGCATCTGCATGGCCGCCGCCAGTGAAGCGGAAGATAAGTTCATTACGAACAACTTGGCCAACACGGCCAGGAACTTCTGGAATAGATACAGATTTCAGAGTTTCCTGAAGTTGTACGTTTGTTTGTGTTGTTCCATAGAGAGGTTTGAATGCGCAGCCTGATAGAAGTGTGCCTGTGCAGCTAAGCAGTATTGCCATGGTTACTGCTTTCAAGGAAACAGATTTTAGGCCTATTTTAGGTGTTTTGCTTTCTTGAGTTTGGGGGTGTTTTCCCATCATCGTCTATCCTGCATTTCTCTTTGAAATTAGCTCAAATCAAATATAAACGTAATATTATAACGAACTCTTACTCTCAAAAGTCTACAACTTTTAAGGAATGCGCTTTTATAACAAATTCTTATCTGAAAAGTCTGCAACTTTTCAGGAATGTGCTCTTTTTTTCTAGAGTTCTTATCAATTAGCTACAATATTCACGATTTTTTGCGGAACCACAATAATTTTGCGAATATTTTTGCCATCAATTGCTTTTTGAACCCCGTCTAATTCTAGAGCAGCTTTCTCTACCTCATCTTTGGACGCATCGAGGGGAATAGTCAACTCACTACGGCGTTTTCCGTTTACTTGTACCGCTATTGTAATCGAACTTTCTTGTAAAAGTGACTTATTGACATCAGGCCATGCAGTTTTAGCCAGAATTTCACTATTTCCTAAGTGAGCCCAGCACTGTTCAGCTAGATGGGGCATCATTGGTCCAAAAGCCGTGATTAGAAAGCTTGTTGCTTCTTTTAAAGCAAATGCGATATCTGGCTTTAAGTCTGATTTTGCAGCCGCCAAGTTGCTTGATACGGTGTTTGTATATTCATAAATTTGGGCAACTGAACGATTAAATCTTAAGTTTTCAATGTCTTTTGAGACGTTATCAAGGGCTTTATGGGCCTCTTTTCTAAGTTCTAAGGCTTTATCTGAGAACTCAGTTGGTTCCTCATATGTTTCATCGCCCAATAATGTTTTCACATCACTGACAACTCGCCAAAGCCGTTGAACAAAGCGGCCAGCGCCTTCGACACCAGCTTCTGTCCAGACTACGTCGCGCTCAGGTGGGCTATCTGATAATACGAACCAGCGGGCTGTGTCTGCGCCATAATGGCCTAAAATATCATCGGGATCGACAACATTAAGCTTGGATTTTGACATTTTCTCAACGGAGCCGATTTTCACGGGCTTTCCAGTTTCAAGCTCTGTCGCGACGCGCTTGCCGCCCTCGTCTTCAATCCGAATGTCAGCGGGTGATATCCAATCGCCGTTTTCGGTTTTGTAGGTTTCATGGTTGACCATGCCTTGGGTGAAGAGGCCTTTGAACGGTTCTTTTAAACCAATGTGACCAGCGGCTTTCATCGCTCTTGTGAAATAGCGAGAATATAAAAGATGCAAAATCGCATGTTCGACGCCGCCGATATATTGGTCAACAGGGAGCCAATGGTCGATCGTCTTTTTATCTGTTGGCGTGTCAGCTTTGGGTGCGCAAAAGCGGGCGTAATACCATGAGCTATCAACAAAAGTGTCCATGGTGTCTGTTTCGCGCCGAGCGTCTTTGCCGCATTTTGGGCAGGTAGTATTTTTCCACGTTGGGTGATGGTCTAACGGGTTGCCTGGTTTGTCAAAACTCACATCATCAGGGAGTTTCACCGGCAAGTCTTCTTCTTTTACTGGCACTGTTCCGCAGTCATCACAATGAACGATTGGGATCGGACAGCCCCAATAGCGTTGGCGTGAAATGCCCCAATCGCGCAGGCGATAGTTGGTTTGACGGCTACCTTGGCCTGCATCTTCTAGCTGAGAAATGATTTCCTCTTTGGCGTCTTCAATTGATTTGCCATTGAGGAATTCTGAATTGGCAAGCTTGCCTGTACCTGTATAGGCCTCGTTTTCAATAGTGAAATTCTCTTCGCCCTCGGGCACCACAACCGGGGTGACTGATAGATCATATTTACGGGCGAAATCTAAATCGCGTTGATCATGAGCTGGGCAGCCGAAAATGGCGCCTGTGCCATAATCCATCAGGATAAAGTTGGCGATATAGACAGGCAGCTCAATTGAAGGATCAAAGGGGTGCTTGGCTCTGATGCCAGTGTCGATGCCTTTTTTCTCTGCGCGTTCGATATCTTCTTCTGATGTGCCGAGCCCTGCGCATTCTTTGATGAAGCTTGCAATTTCTGGGTTGGTTTTTGCTAACTCTTCAGCAATCGGGTGCCCGGCAGAAAGCCCACAGAAACTTGCGCCAAAGATGGTGTCTGGGCGTGTTGTATAGACTTCTAATGTATCTGTACCTTCAGGAAGGCTATCACCTTCAAGATCAAAGCGCATTAACGCACCGTGAGATTTACCGATCCAGTTGGCCTGCATGATGCGGACTTTTTCGGGCCATTTGTCGAGAGTGTCTAAATCTTCTAGCAGCTCATCAGCATAGTCTGTGATGCGGAAGAACCATTGTGTTAGTTCGCGCTGCTCGACCAGCGCGCCAGAGCGCCAGCCTCTGCCGTCAATCACTTGCTCGTTGGCAAGAACTGTATGATCAACCGGATCCCAATTGACACGGGCTGATTTTCTGTAAACCAGATTATGTTCTAAAAAGTCGATAAACAGTTTTTGTTGCTGGTGATAATAGTCCACATCGCAGGTGGCGAACTCACGAGACCAATCTAAAGACAAGCCAATTGATTTGAGCTGATCGCGCATCACGGCGATATTGTTATAGGTGTATTCAGAAGGATGACCGCCATTTTTCATGGCTGCGTTTTCAGCAGGCATGCCGAACGCGTCCCAGCCCATAGGGTGAAGCACGTTAAAACCCTTGGCGCGTTTATAGCGGGCAATCACATCACCCATGGCATAGTTGCGAACATGGCCCATATGAATGCGGCCAGAGGGGTAGGGGAACATCTCGAGGACATAGTATTTTTCTTTGTCTGAGTTTTCCTCAGCTTCGAAGATTTTTTCTGTCGCCCATTGCTTTTGCCAGATTTGCTCGGTTTCTGGTGCGTTATAACGCTCAGCGCTCATGGTTTGTCCCCTGAATAGATGTGTTTAGACGTGTAATGGCTGTGTTTAGCATTAGGGGGTGTTGTGTCAAGTGTAGAAGTTTTTGGGGTGGGGCTGTCTCTTTCTCTCTCACGGCTATTCTAAGCGCTGGCCGCGCTTAGGCCTCCGAGGGGCGGGGCTTGCCCCGGGCTACGCTGGCGCTTCGCCATGTCCTGACGCCGAAAAGGCGCCACTCCTTCATCGTATTGTTGGTTTGGAGATTGGAATTTTTTGGAAGTTCTTTGGTTTTTTCATTTTTACTCAAATGGGCATAAAGAGGCCGCTCAGGCCTTCTTAATTATCTAATTATCTGTTTTATCTGCGTTTCTTTAGACTGAGTAAGAAAAAACATGGGGGTAAAACTATTTTTGTTCTTCCTCTGTTCTTTTTGTGCGAATCAGAGTATGTTCTTATTATGTTCCTTACCAATAAGAGGTGAGGGGGGAGTTAGATAGCATATATTAGGAGTAAATATGATGGGAACTTTTGATCAAGCATGGCTGAGCGGGCGCGAAACACCAAACCCACTGAAAGCCACACCACTTTATCTTGTCGATGACATGGCCTCTGCCAAGCGCCGTTTTAGCGCGATGGGCTTTGAGATGACGACACTGCAACCAACCGTTCAAAATTCTGAGTTTGGTGATGTGCTTAATGATGGCTGTGTTGGTATGAGCGCTGGGCAAACACAGATCATTCTGGTTGAAGAAACTCACGCGGAGCGGACAATGCCACCAGAAGTTCTCCCGTCTTTCAAACACGGGCCTGCGCTTTATGTTTGGGTGGATTCAGTGGATGAAACACGCTCAAAAATCGCCGACCCGGTGATTGCCGAAATGGTGACCGGCTATGGCACTTGGGAGCTGTTTGTTGAAAGCCGTATTGGCTTGATTATTTTTGCTGAGAAGCTGAGCCAGGAACTGAAGATGGCTAGTTAATTTCTCTCACGGCTATTCCATGAGCTGAAGCTCATGGGCCTACGAGGTGCGGCGCAACGCGCCGGGCTACGCTGTCGCTTCGCCATGTCCTTTAGCCCGAAGAGGGCTGAACTCCTTCTTCGTATGGATAGAGTTTTAGTTTTGTCTCACGTGCTATGGTGATGCGAAGCATCACCGCGCTCCGCCTCTAGTGCTGAGAATTTGGCGCGCAATGCTTTCGTTTAAGCCTTCGGCTTGCGAATGCGCGGGCCAGAGAGATACGGTTGGTTTTTATTAATTCGTTTAGCCTTTAGAGACTGTGAGCGGGTTATTTAGATTTAGTTTGGTACTATTTAATTCGAATAATATCTCTAATAGATATTATTTCTTCTGGAGACAATTTACTCATACTACGTTTAGTGCTGGGTTTTAAGTTCCCATAAACTATTTTCAACCAATCTATGTGTTTTTCTAAATTTCCTTTTGTTATTGGGTCAAAAGTAATTTCTAAGGTGATTTTTTTTATTTCTATATTTGGATCAATAACAGTTCGAATGTTTTTACTTGGTCTGATTTTTACTACAGAAGATGGATCTTCAATATTCTTAAATGAGATCATTGGAGGATAGTTTTTAGTTTGCAGAGTGATTGGTGATATGGCTCTGCTAGCTAAGACTGATATGAATTCTTTCTTGCTATGGTAAATTTTAGTTGTTTTTAATATGGCTCGTGTGGCTATATTTGCTGCGTAATTGCTATGACCTTTTGCTGGGTAGTTAAGTAATGCTAAAAGATATTTATTGTCAGGTAGTTTAACAATTGTGGACTCTCCAATAACAGTAGAATGCCAGGCTGGTCCCATACCTAACATAGAATGCATTATATTTTTGTTCCAAAAAACGTATACCACACTTGAACCGGAAAAAATTTGACCATTTTTTTCAATTTCTATGGTCAATCTCTGGTGCCAACTATAATGCGGCCATAAGAATATCCAACATAGCAAAGGTATAGTTATTATTAGAAAGATTGCTTTCCAGAGTCTCATTAATTTCTCTCTATAGGATAATGGGTTTGTAAAACTAACCTAAGTATTATTTTTTTAGAATTACCGTTTCGCAGTTTTCACCGAAAAAGCATCATTCCTTAGCTCTTTTAGGAGAGTTTTGAGTAAAGGCGTGGCGAGTTGGGAGGAGTGGAGTTTGGTGTCCCAGGCTCTTTTTTTGTGTTTTGGTGATGCGAGTATTTTATACTGTCCAAATAAAATGCTTTTCTTTACATTTTTTAATGTATATTCATAATTCTCAATTATTGAAAGTATTCCCCTATGTAAGGAACGTTGCATTATGAAGTATTACCTAACCATTTTTTTATCTCTTATCTTTCTGAATGGTTGTGCTGGTTCTGGGGAGTACAGTACCCCGCTTCAAACAGATACAAATCTTAATGCTTCTCTTAAAGGAACTGTAAATAGGCAAAGTCTCCTTCATTACGATTTTTTTTCTATAGAAGCTGTTGATGATAAGGCTGTTTCTCACCTTATTGAAGGAGCAGAAAAACAAGTACAAATGGCACCAGGAAAACATACAATTGTAACTCATGCGGTTTTTAATCGTACATTTGGTGGAAGCTGCCCATGTGAAGCTCATTTAGCCTTAACAGCAGAATTTGAGCCGCAAAAAGAATATAAATTAAATGGTAAAGTTGAAGGAATAACCATTTCAGCTTGGATTGAAGAAAAGGGCACCTCAAAAAGGGTATCTGTTATTGCTTCTCAACCATATAGAACAGCCCGTCGAGACACATATGTTTATGTACCGGTGAATTAATTGGCCCGGCTAGTTTTTACAGTGCCTTTATTAAACGCATCGTTGCGGAGTTCTTTCAGTAGTGCTGTTAAGAGTGGTGTGGCGAGTTGGGAGGAGTGGAGTTTTGTGGCCCAGGCTCTGTTTCTGTTGCCTGTCCCTACCGTAATCACATAAGAATATGCTTTCCCGTTAGAGAACTGAATGCCACCAGAGACCCAGACGTCTACGGTTTGGTCAGCGTCAACCGTCACCTGTGTGCCGGTTTTGGCGAAGTGTAATCTCACATCTTTATTTCTCGCCGCGCACCAGTTTGAGACCTTCTTCAAAGTACCGTGGCGTTTGTTGCCGCTGGTGTAACAGAGCGGTGCGCTTAAGAATTGCTTCAGGCGCGGGCGGGCTGAGGCTCTGATCACGCGGTTCGGGATGATGTCTGTGTTGCTCTCAAGCGAGCTTGTTTGTGTGTTTTTCTCATATGGGTTTTGCAGGCCAGTACGTTGAAAATTTCTCACCATAAAAGGCAGGGGAATTGAGTTGTTTCCTTTGCCTGTCAAGCTTGCCAAAATCACTGTCGACATTTGATGCACTTTTCTTGGCGACGCGGTGACGAGCCCGCGGACCATGGCTGTTGACGCTGGCGTCCTTGATTGGGCGTCAGGTGCGTAAGGCATTGTGAAGCCTAATTTATCGATGATTTTTTGGGAGCCTTTTTGACCGTACTTGGCCATGCGCCACTCGAGCGGGCGATTGAGCGAGCATGCGAAGGCGACTTCGGCGCGGCGCGGTTTTGTGAGCGTGCCATTGCGCCGGCAGGTGCCCAGGCCGGTCTCGAAGGCTTGGTTGTCGATATATTGACTTTCGAGCGTATCTTTGCCTTGGTTGGCAAGACCGATAGCGGCCATCATTTTCCCAACAGAGGCGATGGCTCTGATTTCTTTTTCAGATTCGTATCTGCCATTTTCGTTTGAGCGGGCATAGGGGGAGCCATAGTAAGCTGCGATGTCGTTTGATTCAAAATATCGAACGATCTCACCTTTGGTGTTGGCAGCCGCGATGATGACATCCGGCATGATCTTTTCTGCCGCTTCTGGGTCTTTGAAGGTTTTTAGGTCTAGTGTGTAATCGGTGTTGATTTGCTTTTCGTATTTCTTTTGAAGTTTCTCTAAAGCTTCCCAGACCTTTGTGCGGAAGGGTTGGTTTTTAGTGACGTCTAAAGTGAGATCAACGCCGCGCACATATTGGCGCCAATTAAACCCATACGCGTTTTTCATCTCTTCTCTTGCGGCATAGCGGGCTGCGGGGATGAGAAGGTTAGCGCGCATGATCGGGTTGGCGCGGGCGACTTTTGCAAGATGTGGGAATTGCTGCTTTATAGTTGTTTGCAATTTAGGTTGAATTTTTGCTTCTGGCGGGCCATTGGCCAGCAGAGTTAAATCAAACAAAACTGATTTTTTTTGTTCATCAGTTGCCAGTAGATTTGTGGCGCAAGCTTTTGCGCGTACTTCGGCCACATAGCGCCAGCGATCCAGGCGCACTTGATTGAGTTTGTCAGACCCTTTGAGCAAGATGATGGGTTTGTTCACTGATGACGCCAGCAGATATTGCTCAGCAGTTGTAAGCTCTGTTGCTGGTTTGCCGAAGATGATGCGGGAGGTAATCTCGATACCTTGAAGGTCTTGTCCGCCAGTTCTGTGGGCTAGCCAGAGGTGATTGGCGGACCATTGTTTTAAGAGCTCCATGTTGCCGCCTCTGGTGAGCTCCCAGAAGAAAACGGGCGCATTCCACCATTCTTGGGCCTTGCGGCGTAATTTATCAAAACTGTTTTCACCTCTGCTTGGAGGAGATGCATTATAAACTCGAACAAGCTGCATGGGTAGGGTTGAACCGCCAACGCCGAAGGCCAGCTTTTTAGCTTTGTAGGAGCGGATTGCAGTTGTGTATGGAATTTTGAGGACGCCGATGATGTCTATGCCAAAGGGGTTATAGAGGCCGCCAAGGTGACGATCTTCATGGTAAGTCAGGCAATTCCAGAAATGATCGGGCACTGTATGAACGGGAATGGATTTATGGTCTGGGTTGACGGTATAATTTAACTCATCGAAAATGATCGGTTTGCCGCTTGTGTTCAGGTCGCGTTTGGAATCCATATTGGGATCAAAGGTGCCGATGAAGTGACCGTCTTTTTCATAGATGGCGGTGCCGAGCCAGCGTTCTGATGCGTAATGAATTTGGGGCCCGAGCCAAATGGAGCCAGCCCAGCCTCGTATGGGCGCAAAAACATAGACAAGAAAAACTGCAAAAATACAATAAAAGAAAAGGGTGCCTGTGATGTATCTAAGGGGGCCGAGATTGGGGTTAAACACAATCACGCTTATGACCAGCCTAATGGTGCCCTGAACAAGACTGGCCAGCCAATGCAGAAAAGAAATTATGCCATGAAAAAAACTTAACACTTGAAGGACCTGCGCCTTAAAAACTATTGATTTTTCTTTGTTAGTTTTGGTGTGGCTGAGTTTTGCGTTTATTTTATGGCTTTCTTAGTGGCGCTTCAGGTTGCCCACTTGCAACCGCGCTTTTTTCTCTCATGGCTATTCCAAGCGCTAAAGGCACTTGGGCCTCCGAGGGGCGGCGCTCACGCCGGGCTTCACTGGCGTTTCGCCATGTCCTGACGCCGAAGTGGCGTCACTCCTTCTTCGTATAGCGAATTTATAATTTATTTAGGTATTCTTATATTGCGTTTTGGGTGAAGGGGATGAAGGTGACTAGATCGCCTTTGTTGACGCTTGTTGTGGCTTCTTCAATTTCGATGAGACCGTCTGCTGTTGTGAGCGAGCGGATGATGCCGGAGCCATCTTGGTTGAATTTATCAACAGAGGTGATGCCGTTTTCTGTTTTTAAGGTTCCGCGTAGAAACTCGCGGCGGTCAGGCTTTTTCTTAGGGATCTCAAAATTAGCAATGACCTGGAACTTCTGCGGGTTTTGCCATTCTTGGCCCGAAAGACGATTTAAAATTGGTATTCCATAAAGAAAAAAGCAAATAAAAGCGGCGACCGGATTGCCGGGCAGGCCGATGAACAGGGTATCATTTATTTGACCGAAACTCATGGGGCGCCCTGGTTTGATGGCGAGTTGCCACATATGTTGTTTGCCTAATTTTTGCAGACTGGTGATGATGTGATCTTCTTCGCCTTTGCTGGCCCCGCCCGAGGTGATGATGACATCATGAGTTTTGGCGGCTTTCATGAGTGCATTTTGAATGTCGCCCGGGTTATCTTTGATGATGCCGAGGTCTGTTAAGTCTGCTTGCTGGGATTTGATGAGTGACTTTAGCATGGGCCGGTTTGAGTCGTAGACTTTGCCTATGTGAAATTCGTCGCCTGGTGATAAAATTTCATTGCCCGTTGAGAGGACTGCGACTTTGGGTTTTGTGAAAACACACAGTTTATCAATGCCAGCGGATGCAATTGCGGCGATGTGGCGGCTGGTTAATTTCGTTTGTTTCTCTACAATGATACTGTTTTCGCTGGTGTCTTCACCGGCTTGGCGGCAATTGGCGCCTGGTTTTAGCCCGGGCGGGATGGTGACTTTGCTATTTTTCTCAGCAGTTTGATCATCTGGAGATTGATTTAGTGAGACGTCTTCTTGCATGACGACTGTATCAAGGTCTTTTGGCATAACAGCGCCAGTGAAAATACGTGTTGCAGAATTTTTAGGTGTGTTTTCAATTAAAGGCGCGCCAGCTATTACTCTTTGCGTTACTGGAAAGGTTGTCCCTTTTTCTTTTGAATATTCATTATATGCAAAGGCATAACCGTCTACAGCTGCGTTTCTGTGAGCTGGGATAGGTCGCGGGGCTTTTATGTCATTAGCCAAAACGCGGTTATCAGCTTCATTAATGTTTATTGTTTCAGACTTGGAAAGTGGGCTCAGATTGGTTTTGAGGATATCAATGGCATCTGCGTGCGTGAGGCGATCTTTGTCGTGTAGGAAGCAATCATCAATTTGTTTTGGAGCCATTTTGATTTCAATCAGTTAGTTTTTTGGTGATCTTTTATATTTTACCATAAGCAATTAAAAGCTGCTTCTCATTTGTTTTGTAGTTTTATCAGTTGTTTTTTAGGCGAACTAATGCAGTTTTTTTGAGCGTTTAAGCTTGAAATTGGTTGCATCTAGCTATTTATATGTCAAGAGCGTAAATATAGCTTCGCTCTGTACGAAATGCTTGTTTTCAAAGTTCTGGATTTTTAACTTTGTGACATTTGATTTATTTTTAGAAAGGGAGCCATTAATGGCCGGTCTCACAAAAGAGAAAATACTAGACGCATTAAAGACGATTGAATTTGAAGGCGGTGACAATATTGTTGACCGTGGTCTGGTTTCTGAAGTGGTGATTGCCAATGGTAAGGTTTATTTTGCCCTTGATGCGGGCAATGAAGATCCTCAGAAATTAGAGCCTTATTGCCGGAAAGCTGAGGATGTTGTTGGCGCACTAGAGGATGTTTCCTCAGTTGGCGTGACAATTACGGCTGAGCGCCAGAAATCGAATGGATCACAAGGTAATGGTCATGCTAACGGACATGCTAATAATCAGGCTGGTGGGCAACCTCAGGGTGGTGTGGCTCAAGGTGGTGAGAGCCAAGGGGCAGCAGGGCAAGCCATTCCAGGTGTTCGCCATGTTATCGCTGTTGCTTCAGGTAAGGGTGGTGTCGGGAAATCAACAACATCTGTAAATTTAGCGATGGGCCTTAAGGCGCTAGGTCTGAAGGTTGGTATTCTAGATGCGGATGTTTACGGGCCGTCTATGCCGCGCTTGCTTGGGCTAAATGAAGAACCGCAAACTGGGCCGAATAATGAAATTCTAGCTCTTGAAGCTTATGGAGTTAAAGTTATGTCCATGGGCTTTATGGTGGCTGAAGGCACGCCGGTTGTTTGGCGTGGGCCTATGGTTATGTCTGCACTTGGTCAGATGATTAACAAGGTGACTTGGGCACCTTTGGATGTTTTGGTGATTGATATGCCGCCAGGTACTGGTGATGTGCAATTGACGATTGCCCAGCAAACACCGCTTTCTGGTGCGGTTATTGTTTCTACACCGCAGGATTTAGCGCTGATTGATGCACGTAAGGGCATTAATATGTTTGCTCAAGTGAATATTCCTATTCTTGGTCTTGTTGAGAATATGAGTTATTTTCTTTGTCCGTCTTGTGGGGAGCGTTCTGACATTTTTGGCCATGGCGGCGCGAAAGAAGAAGCGCTTAAAATTGGTGCGGACTTTTTAGGACAAATTCCTTTGCATATGGATATTCGGGAAACCTCTGATGCTGGTCGGCCTATTGTGGCGTCTAATCCTGAAAGCGCCGAAGCACAGGCTTATCTGGATATTGCTAAGAAAGTTTGGGCGGGGCTTGATGCTCAAGGTGAAGATACCAGAGTAGCTGCACCTAAGATTGTGATTGAATAGTCATTTGACTGTACTTGCTAACCTAACTTACTGGCACCTAAACATAAAACCTGTTTAAAGGGATTTTATTCATGACTTCTAGTAATGATATGACTGATGTGACTAAAGTGGATCAATCTATTAATGATCAGCTTGTACCGAGCGAAATTCGGCTATCTCATTCGCGAGATTTGCTGACGATCACTTTTGCTGAAAAGAAATATGAATTATCTGCCGAATATTTGCGTGTCTTTAGCCCGAGTGCTGAAGTGCAGGGGCACAGTGAGGCTGAGCGCAAGTTGCAGTTTGGTAAGAAAATGGTTCTTATAACGGATGTTGAACCGGTTGGTAATTATGCGGTTCGCATTCAATTTAGTGATGGGCATAAAACCGGATTTTACAGCTGGGTTTATCTAGATAAGCTCGGTTCCGAGCATGGTGATCTTTGGCCCGCATATTTAGCTGAGCTTGAAGAAGCTGGTCAGAGTAGATAGTTTTTTTAGCCTTCATTCTTCTTATTTTATTGGTTATCGTGATTTTGACATAAAGTATTAATTTTATGTCTGTTGAACGAATAAGAAAGACAAGAAATATCTTTAATTATATCAAGAGGTTATGAGATGAGCGTCGTTAAGAAAGCTGGAATTTCTAAAAACTTTGTGGGTGGTTTGCTTAGCTGTGGGCTGGTTTTTGCCAGTTCTATTTCACTTGCTAAAGCTGAAAAAACATTTGTTTCAATTGGAACTGGTGGCCCTACAGGGGTTTATTTTGTTGCCGGAAATAAGATTTGTGACTTGATGAACAAGGCTGCAAATAAAAAAGGCGATGCGGTTCGTTGTAATGCGCCGTCTTCTGGTGGCTCTATTTATAATATCAATGCCATTCGCTCGAAAGAGCTTGATTTTGGCGTTGCTCAATCTGATTGGCAGTACCATGCCTATAAGGGCACGAGTAAGTTTAAGGGCAATCAATTAGAGAGCATTCGTGCTGTTTTTTCATTACATGCAGAACCGTTTCAGATTTTGGTTTCTAAAGGCTCTGGCATAAAATCCTGGGCTGACCTTAAAGGCAAACGGGTTAATATTGGTAATGCTGGTTCTGGTCAACGGGGCACATTTGAGATTTTGATGAAGGCTTATGGGGTTGATAAAAGTTATTTCTCTCTGGCCACTGAGTTGAATTCCACAGAACAAGCTGGTGCGCTTTGTAATGGGAACATTGATGCTTTTGGTTATTCTGTTGGATTTCCGAACGCTGGTGTGTCTCAAGCGACTGATGGCTGTGAAGCCCGGATCATTTCTTTAACTGGAGTGCCTGTTAAAAAGTTAGTTGATGAGAGACCATTTTATAGTTTTACAAAAATTCCAACTGGAACTTATTCAACGGTGACTCAAGATGTCACTACTTTTGGACCGCGTGCCACTTTGGTGACACGGGCAGATGTCTCCGATGAGGTTGTTTATGGGCTTGTGAAAGCTGTTTTTGAGGGACTTGATGATTTTAAGAAATATCACCCGGCTTTTCGTGTTCTTGATCCAAAAAGCATGGTGAAGGATGGCTTGTCAGCGCCGTTGCATCCAGGTGCTGTGAAATATTACAAAGAAAAAGGCTGGATTAAGTAATTCAGTTTGACTTTGTTGTGTTGAAAAGAGGTTTCTCATTAATTTGAGGGGCCTCTTTTTTATGGTTCTTGCACTTTTTAAATAAGGGTGCTTCAGTTGTTTTTTTGGATGATTTTATTTTTAAGGTGATGGTTGGGGCAATACACATATGGTTTCTCATGAAGAATATGATTTGAGCAAGGATGTTGTTTCAGCGCTTGATAGGGAGCGTGGTGATTTTCATCTTTCGAAACCTTATGCTCTTTTAGTTGGTGGGATTGCGCTTTTATGGGCCTTCTTTCAGCTTTGGATTGCGTCTCCGTTTCCTTTTTGGCTGGAGGTTGGTTTACCAACTGGTATTGCAGCGCGCGGGATACATCTTGGTTTTGCATTTGCTCTTTGTTTTTTAAGTTTTGGCGCTGTGTTTAAAGAACAAGATGGATTGGGGCGTCCTTCTTATCTTTCACTCGTATTTTGTGCTCTCTCTGTTTTTTCTGCGCTTTATGTGTGGGGGAACTACGATGCTATTTCAATACGGGCAGGGCTAATCGCAACGACTGAAATATGGGGGTATCAAGTTCCATATGAGGCTGTTTTAGGTTGGATTGGTTTGGGGGTGCTATTAGAGGCAACGCGGCGAGCTGTTAGTTTGCCGCTGGCTCTCGTTGGGCTAGTCTTTTTGCTCTATTCATATTTTGGACCTTATATGCCGGATCTCATTTCGCATAAAGGTGTGGCACTTACCGGTTTGGCTAATTATCAATGGTTTACTGATCAGGGTGTGTTTGGCATTCCGATTGATGTGGCTGTTCGGTTTATCTTTTTGTTTGTTGTTTTCGGTGCTTTGCTTGACCGGGCGGGAGCCGGGCAATTTTTTATGGACCTGGCGCTTAGTCTGGTGGGGCGCTATCGAGGGGGGCCTGCGAAAGCGGCTGTGCTTGCTTCTGGGATGACAGGTATGGTTTCTGGATCTTCTATTGCGAATACGGTGACCACGGGCACTTTTACCATTCCTTTGATGAAACGCACTGGCCTTTCAGCTGAAAAAGCAGGTGCTATTGAAGTTGCTGCTTCAGTAAACGGGCAGATCATGCCGCCCATTATGGGAGCGGCGGCGTTTGTTATGGCTGAGCTCTTGGGGATTAGTTATTTTGAAGTGATCTATCATGCGTTTGTCCCGGCTGTGATTTCGTATATCGCTTTATTTTATATTGCGGATCTTGAGGCGCAGCGGTTGGGACTTAAAGCTGTTCGACCAAAAGGTGTTTCAAATGGAAAGCTTCTTACTGCCTGGCAATTACTCAAGGGCCAAGGTTATTATCTTTTCCCATTGATTTTGATGATTTACTTGCTTGTGGGTGCTCGGATGACAACTGGGAGTTCAGTTTTTTGGGCGATTATTTTCTTGATGGGGTTACTCCTTGTTCGGGAAGTTATTCTCTCTGGCGGCAACCTTGTTCAGGGGCTGAGACGTGGGGGGCTTCTTATTATTGAGGGGCTCATTCAAGGAGCGAAAAATATGGTCTCTGTGGCGCTTGCATTAGCTGCTGCTGGGATTATTGTTGGCTCCGTTGGGCAGTCAGGTTTGTCAAACGCTTTGACGAGCATTGTTGAGCAATTGGCGATGGGGAATATATATCTTCTTCTTATTTTAGTGGCGGTTATTTCTCTTATTTTGGGGATGGGATTACCAACAACCGCTAATTATTTGGTGGTTGCCACGCTTATGGTGCCGGTGATTGCTAAGGTTGGCGCGGGTGTTGGTTTAGAAGTGCCGTTGATTGCAGCGCATTTATTTGTATTTTACTTTGGCTTGATGGCGGATGTGACACCGCCGGTCGCGCTTTCAGCTTATGCTGCAGCGGGGATCTCTAAAGGTGATCCGATGAAAACGGGGTTCCAGGCCTTTTTCTATTCTATTCGGACAGCGATTTTGCCTTTTGTATTTATTTTCAATCTTGATTTACTGCTTTTGAATGTGACTTCCTTCTGGGAAGCATGCTTGATATTTATTGCGTCATTAGCTGGAATATTAGCGTTTACGTCTCTTAGCTTCAGGTGGATGTTTGGGCGGTTAAATTTTGCGCAAATGGGATTGCTTTTTGTTGTTTGCTGTCTTTGTTTCCGGCCCGACTTTTTCATGGATAAGATTTCTCCGACCTTTGTACCTTTTGCGCCTAAAGAGCTTACACAAGGTGTGAAGGGTGAGAGTTTGCGGCTTTATTATTACTCTCAGCGTGAGGATGCCCGCAAATGGGTGACTGTGAACATGCGTGATGAGAAAAAGCCAAAGACGCTTTCTGATGCCCACAAAGAAGGGGTTGTGACGCTGAAACGATTGGGAATAACTGGATCTTTAAATGATAAGGGTGGGATTGATGTTTCTAACCTCAATTTTGTTGGTCTGGCTAAAAAGGCGGGTATGAATTTTGGCGATGTTATTGAGAAAGTTCAGTTTGAAAACCCGAACCATTTATCACCGAAGTGGTTGTATTTGCCGGCCTTTGCTTTGTTATTGTTGTTATTGTTTTGGCAAATGAGGCTGGGGCGCACTTACGTTAGTCCTGTGACACAGCCTTCAGAATAAACAATAAAAAAGCGGAAAAACAAAACTCGTTTTTCCGCTTTTTTTCTCTCACGGCTATTTCAAGCACTTAAGGCGCATGAGCCTCCGAGGGGCGGCGCTTGCGCCGGGCTGCTTTTCGCTGCCATGTCCTTCACCCCCAAAAGGGGCTGAGCTCCTTCTTCTTAAGGTAAGAGGTTTATTGAATGTACCCTAGAAGTAATATGTTCTAGGCTGCCAGATCTTTGACATCTTGAACTGAGCCATCTTCGTTTAATCGATAGATAATTGGCTGACCGGTTGCGATTTCGCGTTGCATGATCTCATCAGGAGAGAGGCCTTCCAATTCCATCACCATAGCGCGCAGGCTGTTGCCGTGAGCGGCTACGATTAAGTTTTTACCTGATTTGTAACTAGGCCAGATGATCTCATTGTAATATGGCAAGACGCGTTCTGCGGTGTCTTTTAAGCTTTCGCCGCCAGGAGGGGGAACATCATAAGACCGGCGCCAAATGTGTACTTGAGCTTCACCCCATTTTTCACGGGCATCATCTTTATTGAGGCCAGCTAGGTCGCCATAGTCGCGTTCGTTTAGTTTTTGATCTCTGATGGTTTCCAGGTCTTCCTGGTCAAGTTCTTTTAGCATGAGGCTGAGCGTGCGCTGGGCTCTGCTTAGCTCACTTGTGTAGGCGAGGTCAAAATTGTAACCTGCTGCTTTCAGGCGCTGTCCTGCGCTGATGGCTTCTGCCACACCTTGCTCTGTTAGATCTGGGTTTTTCCAGCCGGTGAATAAGTTTTGTTTGTTCCATTCAGATTGACCGTGCCGTACCAGCACGAGTAGGTTTTCCATCTCTTTTAGTTCCTTTAGTCTTTCATCACGTCTTTTGTCGTGCTCAAATTTTTAAGTGAGTTAGTCATTTATGTTGAGAACATCAGCCATTGAGTAAAGGCCGGGCTTTTTATCTTTTCCCCAAAGGGCGGCTTTAATAGCGCCTTTAGAGAAGATGCTTCTATCATCTGCTTTGTGGGTTAGCTCAAGACGCTCGCCATCAGCTGCAAATATAACAGTGTGATCACCTGCAACGCTACCACCGCGCAGGGAGGCAAAGCCGATATCGCCGCTATTACGAGCGCCTGTGATGCCATCTCTCACGCGTACTGATTTGTCATTTAAACTTATTTCACGCCCTTCGGCTGCAGCATTTCCGAGCATCAGGCTGGTTCCTGATGGGGCATCAACTTTATGGCGGTGATGCATCTCGATGATTTCTATATCGTATGTTTCATCAAGGGTACTGGCGACCTTTTTAACTAATGCAGTTAGAAGGTTGACGCCTAGGCTCATATTGCCTGCTTTGATGATGGTAGCATGGCGGCTTGCTGCTTCAAGTTTTTCTTCTTGCTCAGGCGAGAAACCTGTTGTGCCAATAACATGTACGATGCGGGCTTGTGCTGATATTTCCGCAAATTTAATGGTGGCAGCTGGATTGGTAAAATCCAGGATGCCATCCACTTTGGTGAAAAGATCTAAAGGGTTATCTGTGATTGTAACGCCAAGTGGTTCCAGGTTATTGAGAGGACCGATGTCCTTACCAACAAGGGGAGATCCCTCATGTTCTGTGGCGCCAGCGATTTCTGTATTTTCGTTTTCAATGGCAGCAATGGTTAGTTCTTTGCCCATTCTGCCACCGGCACCCATTACAGCTAATCGCATTTTGGTCATTTCAAACCCTTTAATTCTTTAATTTATAGTCGTGAATATTACTTTACAGCGTCTAGTGCTTTTTGGATGTATTCTTTTGCAACTTCGGCACCATCAAAGCCAACAATTTCAACCCATTTTTCAGATTCAAGGTCTTTATATCTTTCAAAGAAGTGAGACACTTGACTTAAGCGCATTTGGGGAAGGTCAGAGATTGTTTTTACACTATCATACATGGCTGTAACTTCATGAGATGGGACAGCAATGATTTTTTCATCCATTCCGGCTTCATCTTTCATTTGAAGAATGCCGATAGGGCGACAATTAATGACGCAACCTGGAATTAACGGGCGATTGTTAACTACAAGAACGTCAATTGGGTCTCCATCATCTGATAATGTGTGAGGAATGAAGCCGTAATTTCCTGGATAGCGCATAGACGTGTATAGGAATCTGTCAACGAACATGGTTCCTGAAGGTTTATCCATTTCATATTTTACAGGCTCGCCGCCAATTGGAACTTCAATAATTACATTAATGTCATCTGGAGCGTTTTTGCCGACAGCTATTTCATCAATACGCATTTGGTGTCCTTGTATAGTTTTGGCCAACAGCTATGATGCTAACTGGCGTAAGTTTTAATCATATGCGTTGGGTTCTAGGCTGGACTGAGCTTGGCCACAACCCCTAAATTAGCATCAGATGCGGGATTATTTGTAAAAACAACCGAATTTTTTGTTTTTGACGTAAATTTTAATACAGGTGATAGAAATGATTAGACGTTTTTTGATTGGTTTGGCCGTTTTATTTGGGCTTAATGCATTCATTTTTACTTCATTGGCGTTTGCTGATGGAAATAGTGTTTACACTGATACTGACCTAAAGAAATGCTCTTTGCATTCACAAGCTGAAGAAGGTGAAGGAGAGTGGGCAACTTTTGTTTGCCGCGGGTATGCTGGCAGACAAGTTTTCGTTTCTGAGGCGGACCTACGTTTTTCGTTAGGATATGGCAAAAACGGATTAAATCAAAAGTCATTTTCACAAAGATTGAGCCCCTTTAATACTGTGGGCAAGAAAATGGAATGGCGTTTGCGCCATGGCCGACCGATTGCGACGATCCTTCGTTATTTCACATCGACGGGTTCTGGTGGTAAAGAAGGGCAAATCTTAGTCGTCACCAAACTTGAAGGCTCCGAAGCTTGTCATATGGCTTATGTTGATGCATTGGCGAATAAAGGGGCGAATGAGATTGCGCAAAATGCAGCAGACCGTTTGGTTGATGGCTTTTCTTGTGCGACTGATAGCCCTGTGCATGTTGGAAAACGTGGTGTGAGTGCTTTTTAGCCTCACGGGCTATTCAGCTGCGAAGCAGCGGGCCCTCCGTTGGGCGGTGCTAGGCACCGGGCAAGCATAGCTGCCATGTCCTGACGCTGTAGTGGCGTCACTCCTTCTTCGTGAAGCTACTTTTGAGGAATTTTTTATTAATTCATTAAAATGCAATACGCACTAACGACCATTTTAGGCGCTGGACGTCTTTTAACTGTGCTTCAGTTGCCCACAAAAGCAATCGTAAGTATTTGTTGCTTTAGATTGCCTAAACGCATCCGTGTTGACGTCATGTTTTTCAACCCGAAAAGTGCTAAGACCCTTCTTCGTATAGTGACTTTTGTTTTATTTCATAGGTTTGACAGTGAAATTTTACTTACTTCTCGTTCTGAGCGACGCGGGTTTTTACTGGGATGCGGCGCATGAGGCTGTCTATGTGGGTTCTTTCTTTTTGGAACTCAGCCATTTCTTTTCCTTTTAACTGACGGCCGCGTGGCACGTGAATGCGCATTGGATTCACGTGGCGGTTGTTAACGAGGATTTCATAGTGAAGGTGAGGACCAGTAGATCGGCCGGTTGAGCCGACATAACCAATGACTTGGCCCTGACGCACTTTGACGCCTGATCGTATGCCTTTACCAAAGCGGAGCATATGTGCATAAGCCGTTTTATAACCATTGGCATGTTTGATACGCACATAATTACCATAGCCTGCATGGCGTTTTGCAGCTTCAATGCGGCCGTTACCTGCTGCAAAGATGGGTGTGCCCGGGCGAGCTGCCCAGTCAACACCTTTATGCATTTTGCGGCGTTGTAGGAGCGGGTGGTATCTCATGCCATAACCTGATGTTAATCTGGCACCACCGCCACGAACTGGTTTGCGCATGAGGAACTTTTTGGCGTTGTCACCATTTTCATCATAGAAATCGACTTCGCCATCCGGTGTGCGGAACCGGTAGAATTTACGAGTTTCACCTGCAATTGTTAAAGATGTATAGAGCAGATTGCCTAATTTTGCTTCTGTTGTGGATTGATCTCCCTGGACATCATAGAACAATTCAAAGCCATCACCTGGTCCGACACGTTGTTTGAAATCAGTGTCATAGGCATGGATGCGAAGGACTTTCATGATCATTTTGTGATCAATCGATTGTTTTTGAGATGAATGGTAGAAACTATTATAAAGGCTTGTTGGTCGTTTTTTTTCTTTTGATGCAAGCTGTTCTAGCAATGCTGAGTGAGCGCCATGATTACTTGCGATAAATTCACCAGCAGAATTTCGGGCAATACTTACAATGTGGGCTCCGCTTTCATAAATACTAACACGGACAAGGTCCATCTCATTATTGGTTGTGAGAGACGGTGTTAGCATTAAATGAAGTTCTTGACCCATCTTAATGTTCGTAGCTGAATAGATTGGCTCCATGGCTTCTGCGATGGCAGGGGATTGCCAGCTGCTCACCTTTGCTTTTGCGAGTATGGTGCGCAGATTATCCTTTTTACGGACGGCAATTATGTGTGTTGCCAAGCCTTCGAAGCTGTCTTCATCTGGAATGATGATTGTCTTTTCGAGGACTGTTGTGTTTTTCGTTAGAGGTAGAGCTGCTTTCTTTGCTTTTTCCTCAGAGGCATCTGATGGGGCATCTGAATTTTCTTTATCGTTATAAATGGTTGCTCTGAGGGCAAAGTTCTCATCTTGATATTCGTTAGAGACGAGTTGATGAATTTCTTTATCGTCTAATTCTTGGCCATCTTCGGTGGGGAGAATGCCACCGTGTAATTCAACAGTTTTTGATTGCATCTGCACCCTTGTGTTGGTTTTAGAGGGCGTATTGTTTTTAGATGCAATTGGATTGAGGTTTGCATAAAGCTTAAAAGGGTTAAAAAGTGGAATGGATTTATTGGGTTCGACATTTGTCGCTAGGCGCGTGACGATGCGCACATAAGGTTTGATGGCTATGAATTCTCTATCGTTACGTTTTTGAACAATTGAATCATGAATGATGTATTTGGTTGATAAGCCCTGGCTTGTAGACGGCAGACGGTCTGTCTTGCCAAATGATGAGGTGAGTTGTTTGTCATCCATCGTTTTGGGCTTAAAGGGAGACATTGCCGCGACACTGGCTTTTTTCAGAGATTCGACCATTCCTGAGCCGTCTTCAACATTCATCGCGCCATAAAGAGCCACACCTAATGCTGCGACGCCAACTGTACCTGCGATCAAAGTGCTGATCAGCCATTTGAACTTGGCTCCTGCATGGGCGCCGAAGTGGTCTTTGTCAAATATGCTTGATGAACCTGCTTGTGTTCTTGATAAGTAAACTTCAGGCAAGGAATTACCTTTAGTTGGAACCAAGCTTTTTTGCTGACGAAGCCTGTGCTTTGGATGCCTTGGGGCTCTCGTTCTGCGATGTTTCAACCTTTAATTCCCCCTCAAGTTCCCTTTGTTCTTGTTTAGCATCGTTTGACGATAAAAAGCTTGAATAAGGTATGCCTGAATAAGTTGTCATAAATGAGTACGAATTAAATTATATTAAATCGCGTCATTCAAAAAGATCAATTTGTTAAAAAGCTAAACAGATCAAAATCTTTATATTCCTGTCTCTGACATTAATTCACTGATTTCTCAATACTGAATATTCATTTTGATGACGTTCAGAATTTTGGAAGAGGTTTTTTGAGTTGAATTAGTATGAATGAGCTCCTTAAAATACGTGCCTCTATACATTTATATATAGGGGCTGTTGTGAATGGATGAAATTCTCATACTATTAAAAGTTGAATTAATAGAGAAATTGATAGGTTGCTAGGTGCTTTGGTCATTGTTTTATCTTGGATTGGACTGGAATTTTAAGGAATATGACCCCGATTATAAAAAAAATGTATTTTTTTGACTGTTTTTGAGGCCCTGAATATGAAAAAAAACGCTTAAAAATGGAGTTTTATAAGGAAGCCAAAACCAATGAGTATGGGACTACCGCGAGTGATTATTTCAGCGTAAAAAAGTTTGAAATAAAACTCTTTAATTTTCAATCGCTTAGCACTTTTTTTGAAAAAAAGTGAAGTTTTTTGAAAAAAGGCGTTGACTTCGAAGGGGGTTATGGGGTTAATAGCGACATCAGCAGCGGGGACGCGGGACACACGAAAGTGGCTAACGCAGACAAGCTGAAAGACAATAAGCGAAAGTTAGGCTTTCCGGGTTATCGGAAGTCTCTCTTGTGTTTTTGTTTTTATTAGGGGTTTACAACTCACAATTTGATCTATATACAATCGAGGATGGGTTGATCATTCAACTCCTTATCCATCGGGCTCTTTGACAATTGAATATATAAGAAAGAGAAACGCAGGCGGCGGTGTCCTGGCTTAACTCTCTCGAATCAAGCTTAGCATTAATTTGCTAGCTTGTGAACAGTGAGTAAACGAGACTCTTGCAGTCGCGCGTTTTTCTAAACAACACACCATGTTACTTAATGGTATCCTTTATTGGGTATTATTAAAAACTTATGTGATGGACCTCATATGATTTGTATGACGTTATGATGACATTTATGTTGTTGTGATGTTGTTCAGATTTTTTGAAGTTTAATTTTTTGTTAACGCAAAGCGACGTCTAGATACTTCGGTATTTAGAAAAGCAGGCATCAAATTTTTAAAATTTAAGAGTTTGATCCTGGCTCAGAACGAACGCTGGCGGCAGGCCTAACACATGCAAGTCGAACGCTCCCTTCGGGGAGAGTGGCAGACGGGTGAGTAACGCGTGGGAATCTACCTAGTGGTGGAGGATAACTTCGGGAAACCGGAGCTAATACTCCATAAGCCCTTCGGGGGAAAGTTTTATCGCCATTAGATGAGCCCGCGTTAGATTAGCTTGTTGGTAGGGTAATGGCCTACCAAGGCGACGATCTATAGCTGGTCTGAGAGGATGATCAGCCACACTGGAACTGAGACACGGTCCAGACTCCTACGGGAGGCAGCAGTGGGGAATATTGCACAATGGGCGCAAGCCTGATGCAGCCATGCCGCGTGTGTGATGAAGGCCTTAGGGTTGTAAAACACTTTCATCGGTGAAGATAATGACGGTAGCCGAAGAAGAAGCCCCGGCTAACTCCGTGCCAGCAGCCGCGGTAATACGGAGGGGGCAAGCGTTGTTCGGAATTACTGGGCGTAAAGCGCACGTAGGCGGACTGATCAGTTGGGGGTGAAATCCCGAGGCTTAACCTCGGAACTGCCTTCAATACTGTCAGTCTTGAGATCGGAAGAGGTGAGTGGAATTCCTAGTGTAGAGGTGAAATTCGTAGATATTAGGAAGAACACCAGTGGCGAAGGCGGCTCACTGGTCCGATACTGACGCTGAGGTGCGAAAGCGTGGGGAGCGAACAGGATTAGATACCCTGGTAGTCCACGCCGTAAACGATGAGAGCTAGCCGTCGGACAGTATACTGTTCGGTGGCGCAGTTAACGCATTAAGCTCTCCGCCTGGGGAGTACGGTCGCAAGATTAAAACTCAAAGGAATTGACGGGGGCCCGCACAAGCGGTGGAGCATGTGGTTTAATTCGAAGCAACGCGAAGAACCTTACCAGCTCTTGACATACCAATCGCGGATCGTAGAGATACTTTCCTTCAGTTCGGCTGGATTGGATACAGGTGCTGCACGGCTGTCGTCAGCTCGTGTCGTGAGATGTTGGGTTAAGTCCCGCAACGAGCGCAACCCTCGCCATTAGTTGCCAGCATTTAGTTGGGCACTCTAATGGGACTGCCGGTGATAAGCCGGAGGAAGGTGGGGACGACGTCAAGTCATCATGGCCCTTACGGGCTGGGCTACACACGTGCTACAATGGCAGTGACAATGGGCAGCCAGCCAGCGATGGTGAGCTAATCCCAAAAAGCTGTCTCAGTTCGGATTGTTCTCTGCAACTCGAGAGCATGAAGTTGGAATCGCTAGTAATCGTAGATCAGCATGCTACGGTGAATACGTTCCCGGGCCTTGTACACACCGCCCGTCACACCATGGGAGTTGGTTTTACCCGAAGACTGTGTGCTAACCCGCAAGGGAAGCAGCAGGCCACGGTAGGGTCAGCGACTGGGGTGAAGTCGTAACAAGGTAGCCGTAGGGGAACCTGCGGCTGGATCACCTCCTTTCTAAGGATGGGTATTTTTAGGAACTTGTTCCTTATCTACCCTCTTAAGAACATAAGGATGTAAGGTTATCTGGTTTGCCAGAAATTTATGCCTTATATCCGTTTAATAAACGGCGGGACCCGCCGTCTTCGTTTCTCTTTCTTCTTAAATATAGAGCACACACTATGAATTAGGGCCTGTAGCTCAGCCCGGTTAGAGCGCACGCCTGATAAGCGTGAGGTCGGTAGTTCGAGTCTACCCAGGCCCACCATTTGCTTTCATTATGAGAGTAAATTTTGACCTGTGGTTAGCGATTGAATTATTGATTGTTTCTACTAGGTGTTTCTAGTGTGTATTAACGCTACTGTAGTGTTAGCGACAACATTTGCTAAAACAGGTTTAAACAAAGTTTATCTTTGTTATGGGGCCATAGCTCAGTTGGGAGAGCGGTAGCTTTGCAAGCTTCAGGTCGTCGGTTCGATCCCGTCTGGCTCCACCAAATTTCTTTTGGTTGTGTTGGTTGTTGATCACTTAGATACTGGGAATTGTGATGCTGATTGCGTTTGCAACAACTTTATCGTTTGCTCGTTTTTTAAGAATTAAGAACATTTGTTTCCATATGCTACGGCATTTGGATTATTTGACATTGTGAAGAGAGGATTATCCTAGAGCTTTGTTCGCTCCGGCTTTTTACCTTCTTTTACCTTTTTGGTATTTGATGATGAATTGCTTGAACAAAGACGCACCACACCCGGTGTATCTTAGGATTTACCAGTAAGTTATCATTGGTAAGTTTTAATTTTTTGGGATTGTCTTGATAGATTATATTATTTGGTCTTTTCTTAGACTGCTTAATGTATTCATTGATCGTTCGGCACTTGTGCTGATCGTGATTTTTTGCGTTTTGTAGTCAACAGGAAAAACAATCAATTTTATTGAATAACTCTCGTGCCCACCTATGTCGAGTAAGTGGGCTGAGTATTGTTTTATGGATATGTTTTTACAAAAGGAACATTGAAGTAAGCATTGCAAATGAGAGCAATCAAGTAGCCAAAGGGCATTTAGTGGATGCCTTGGCGCACACAGGCGATGAAGGACGTGATACGCTGCGATAAGCGTCGGCGAGCTGCGAATAAGCTTTGACCCGACGATTTCCGAATGGGGGAACCCACCGCTTCGGCGGTATCATATACTGAATACATAGGTATATGAGGCGAACCTGGGGAACTGAAACATCTAAGTACCCAGAGGAAAGGACATCAACCGAGACTCCGTTAGTAGTGGCGAGCGAACGCGGACCAGGCCAATGCCTTTGATCGAACAACTAGAATCATCTGGAAAGGTGAGCCATAGAGGGTGACAGCCCCGTATAGGTAATGTCGTGATAAGGATTCGAGTAGGGCGGAACACGTGAAATTCTGTCTGAACATGGGGGGACCACCCTCCAAGCCTAAGTACTCGTGTGCGACCGATAGTGAACAAGTACCGTGAGGGAAAGGTGAAAAGCACCCCAACGAGGGGAGTGAAATAGTACCTGAAACCGAATGCCTACAAACAGTCGGAGGGATCTTGTATCCTGACGGCGTACCTTTTGTATAATGGGTCAGCGACTTAATTTATCGAGCAAGCTTAAACCGTTAGGTGTAGGCGCAGCGAAAGCGAGTCTTAATAGGGCGACTGAGTTCGATGGATTAGACCCGAAACCAAGTGATCTAGCCATGGCCAGGTTGAAGGTGCAGTAACATGCACTGGAGGACCGAACCCACCTCTGTTGAAAAAGGGCGGGATGAGCTGTGGCTAGGGGTGAAAGGCCAATCAAACTTGGAAATAGCTGGTTCTCCGCGAAATCTATTTAGGTAGAGCGTTAGACGAATACCATCGGGGGTAGAGCACTGGATGGGCTAGGGGTCCTCACCGGATTACCAAACCTAACCAAACTCCGAATACCGATGAGTAATATCTGGCAGACACACTGCGGGTGCTAAGGTCCGTAGTGGAAAGGGAAACAGCCCTAACCGCCAGTTAAGGTCCCAAAGTCATGGCTAAGTGGGAAAGCATGTGAAAACCCCAAAACAACCAGGAGGTTGGCTTAGAAGCAGCCATCCTTTAAAGAAAGCGTAACAGCTCACTGGTCTAATTAAGGGTTTTTGCGGCGAAAATGTATCGGGGCTAAAGCCATGCACCGAAACTGCGGGGTTCATATTTATATGAACCGGTAGCGGAGCGTTCTGTAAGCTGATGAAGGGTAACCGCGAGGAAGCCTGGAGGTATCAGAAGTGAGAATGCTGACATGAGTAACGACAAAGAGTGTGAGAAACACTCTCGCCGAAAGTCCAAGGGTTCCTGTGCAATGCTAATCAGCGCAGGGTTAGCCGGCCCCTAAGTCGAGGCAGAAATGCGTAGACGATGGGAATCACGTTAATATTCGTGAGCCAGAAGATGGTGACGGATCAGCAGAGTTGTACCCCCTTATCGGATTGGGGGTGCGGTGAGTTGGTCCCAGGAAATAGCCTCTTCATTAAGACCGTACTCTAAACCGACACAGGTGGACAGGTAGAGAATACTAAGGCGCTTGAGAGAACTACGTTGAAGGAACTCGGCAAAATGCCCCCGTAAGTTCGCGAGAAGGGGGCCCAATAAGTAGGCAACTATTTATTGGGGGCACAGACCAGGGGGTGGCGACTGTTTACTAAAAACATAGGGCTCTGCGAAGTCGCAAGACGACGTATAGGGTCTGACGCCTGCCCGGTGCTGGAAGGTTAAGAGGAGTGGTGCAAGCTGCGAATCGAAGCCCCAGTAAACGGCGGCCGTAACTATAACGGTCCTAAGGTAGCGAAATTCCTTGTCGGGTAAGTTCCGACCTGCACGAATGGCGTAACGACTTCCCCGCTGTCTCCAACGTAGACTCAGTGAAATTGAATTCCCCGTGAAGATGCGGGGTTCCTGCGGTTAGACGGAAAGACCCCGTGCACCTTTACTATAGCTTCACACTGGTATTCGTATCGTCATGTGTAGGATAGGTGGTAGACTTTGAAGCCTGGGCGCCAGCTCAGGTGGAGTCAAAAGATGAAATACCACCCCTGACGTTATGGATATCTAACCGCGGCCCGTTATCCGGGTCCGAGACAGTGTGTGGTGGGTAGTTTGACTGGGGCGGTCGCCTCCTAAAGAGTAACGGAGGCGCGCGATGGTAGGCTCAAGCTGGTCGGAAATCAGCTGTTGAGTGCAATGGCATAAGCCTGCCTGACTGCGAGACTGACAAGTCGAGCAGAGACGAAAGTCGGTCATAGTGATCCGGTGGTCCCGCGTGGAAGGGCCATCGCTCAACGGATAAAAGGTACGCCGGGGATAACAGGCTGATGACCCCCAAGAGTCCATATCGAC